>LNFM01000146.1_pt1 | contig 239954 bp, 231 predicted proteins | sample 596031 | NCBI WGS metagenome assembly LNFM01 (sample SAMN04254537, study PRJNA301005) | activated carbon metagenome | isolation source: dual media filters at the Ann Arbor, Michigan drinking water treatment plant | place: USA: Ann Arbor | reverse complement strand
CGTCGATGAGCACGAACTTGTTCAGGAAGGTGCGCCCGCGCATGAAGTTCAGGCTCTTGATCTTGATCTTGCTGCGCACCAGGTCGTTGGTGGCGGCGCGACCCCATTCACCGGCGCTGCTGTCGGTGCGTGCCAGCACTTCCAGGTTGTCGTCGAGTGCGCCCATCCAGGGGCCCATCTTCTCTTCTTCGTTGCCGGGCAGGAAGCCGATGTCGTCGCCCACCGGCACGGTGACCCGCGTGACGATGATCTCGGTGAACCGGCGTTCGTCCAGCACCTGGCTCAACGCGGCGGCCAGCGTCATCAGCGTCTTGCCGGTGCCCGCGGTACCGGTGAGGGTGATGAAGTCGCAGTCCGGGTCCATCAGCAGGTTCAGCGCGAAGTTCTGTTCGCGGTTGCGTGCGGTCACGCCCCAGACGGCATTCTTGCCGTGTGTGTAGTCGCGCAGTGTCTTGAGAACGGCTGTCTTGCCGGTGATCTCGGTGACACGGGCATACAGCGCCACCGCACCGGGCACTTCCAGGTACACAAACTGGTTGATCATCAGCGCCGGCACAAGCGGCCCGCTGATGCGGTAGTAGGTGTGGCCACCTTGTTGCCAACTCTCCATGGTCTTGCCATGGCGGTCCCAGAAGTCGGCCGGCAGCGCCAGCACGCCGGTGTAGAGCAGGTCACCATCTTCCAGCGTCTTGTCGTTGGTGTAGTCCTCGGCCGGCAGGCCCAGCGCGCGGGCCTTGACGCGCATGTTGATGTCCTTGGACACCAGCACCACCTCGCGGCCGGGTTGCTGTTCGCGCAGGCTTTGCACCACACCCAGGATCTGGTTGTCGGCCTTGCCCTGGGGCAGGCCGGGTGGCAACTTGAAGTCCAGAAAGGTGGTCTGGAAAAACAGCTTGCCACCGGCCTCGCGGTGGCCGGTCTTGGCCAGGTCGATGCCGGCCTGAGCGAAGTTGCCGTCGCCGCCGTCTTCCTTGGCCGCCAGCGAGGCCAGCGCATCGAGCTCGCGGCTGACCTGGCGCACGCTGCGCGCCACTTCGCTCATGCCCTTCTTGTGCCCGTCCAGCTCTTCGAGCGTGATCATCGGCAGGAAGACGTCGTGCTCCTCGAAGCGGAACAGGCTCATCGGGTCGTGCATCAGCACATTGGTGTCCAGCACAAACAGTTTGGCCGGGCCCTTGCTGCGTGGCTTGCGGGGCTGGGGCCGCGCGCCAGGCACGTGGCGCGAAGAGCCCAGGGCCGCGTAAGCCGTGGATGCAGGCGCAGCGCTCGGCGCGAGCACTGGCGCACTGACTGGCGTGGGCGCGCGGGCGACCGTGGGCGCCAGGCCGTCGCGCAGGTCCAGCGCACTCTGCGCCGGGGCTTCGGCGCTGCGTGTCTTGATCGAACGTTTTTCTGGCCGTGGTGCGGCCTGGGCCTCGTAGTCGGCGCTTTGCAGCAGGTCACCCTTCTTGGACGGCGGCTTGGGCAGTGGCATGTGTCGGTGTCTGGTGAGGAATGAAAAAAGCCGCACAGGCGGGTGTGCGGCTTCGTGTGGAGTGGACATGCGCCGTTTGGCGGGGCAGCCCCCGCCGCAGTCGGTGCGGGCTGCTGATGCTCAAGCGGCCTTCTTCAGCGCCTTCACTGCCTTGAGCACTTCGTCCACGTGCCCGGCAACCTTGATGCCGCGCCATCGTCGATCAGGAAGGTGCTGCGCTCGATGCCCTTGACCTTCTTGCCGTACATGATCTTGTTCTTGACCACGCCGAACATGTGGCAGAGCTTTTCCTCGGTGTCGGCAATCAGTTCGAAGGGCAGTTCGAGATTGGTCTTGAACTTCTCGTGGCTGGCCATGTTGTCGCGCGAGACGCCGAAGACCACCGCACCGGCCTTCAGGAAGTCCTTGTGCTGGTCACGAAACTGCATCGCTTCGGTGGTGCAGCCGGGTGTGTTGTCCTTCGGGTAGAAGTACAGAACCACGGCGTGGCCCAGGTGCGACTGGGGCGTGAACTTCACGCCGCCGGTGGCCAGGGCTTCAAATTCCGGGAGAGCTTTATTGATGACGGGTGTCATGGATGGGTTTTCTCGGACATCTGGCTGCCGTTGCCGGCTCAATGGCGAATTATATTGTGTCCGGCGACCCGGGCCGCAATTTGCGCTGCGCAGGCCACCTAGACCAACAAGGCAGCCACCACCGAACGCCCTTCGCTGACCAGCACGTTGTAGGTGCGGCAGGCGGCACCGGTGTCCATGGTTTCGACGCCGATGCGCTGCTCGATCAGGCTGCGCATCAGGGCCGGCGGCGCAAAGCGGATGCGCGGACCGCTGCCGAAGATCACCACTTCGGGCTTGAATTGGCCAATGCGTTCGAAGTGCAGGGGCTCCAGTTCGTCGAAACCCGTGGCCTGCCAGTCCACCACCTCGCCCACCCAGGGCACCAGCACGCTGTGCGCAAACGGGGTGCTGGCCACCCACAGCCGGCCGGGCTCGTGGCGGGTGATGACGTTGACGCCGTCCAGCGTGTCGGGTTGGAACTTCATGGGTGGATAATTCTAAGTTCCGTCTGGAGCGTGCCCTGCTGTGAAACCCATCGCCAAATCGAACAAGCTCGCCAACGTGGCCTACGACATCCGCGGCCCGGTGCTGGACAAGGCGCGGCAGATGCAGGAAGAGGGCCACAAGATCATCCAGCTGAACATCGGCAACGTGGCCGCCTTCGGGCTCATGCCACCCGACGAGATCGTGCAGGACATGATCCGCAACCTGCCCGATGCCGCGGGTTACACCGACAGCAAGGGCCTGTTCGCCCCGCGCAAGGCGGTGGTGCATTACACGCAGGAAAGAGGCATCCAGGGCGTGACCGTGGACGACGTCTACCTGGGCAACGGTGCTTCGGAACTGATCCAGATGGCCATCAGTGCGTTGGTCAACGACGGCGACGAGATCCTGATTCCCGCGCCCGACTTTCCGCTGTACACCGCCGTGGTGGGCCTGAGCGGCGGCAAACCGGTGCACTACGTCTGCGACGAAGCTGCCGGCTGGCTGCCCGACATCGAGGACATCCGCCGCAAGATCACGCCGCGCACACGCGGCATCATGGTCTGCAACCCGAACAACCCCACCGGCGCGCTGTACCCCGACAGCGTGCTGCTGCAGGCCAGCACCAGCTGGTGGTGTTTGCCGACGAGATCTACGACAAGACGCTGTACGACGGCCACACCCACACCGCGATGGCCAGCCTGGCCGACGACGTGCTGTTCATCAGCTTCAACGGCCTGAGCAAGAACTACCGCAGCTGCGGCTACCGCGCCGGCTGGATGGTGGTCAGCGGCGAAAAACGCCATGCACGCGACTACATCGAAGGCCTGAACATGCTGGCCTCGCTGCGCCTGTGTTCCAACACGCCGGGCCAGCTGGCGATCCAGACCGCGCTGGGGGGTTACCAGAGCATCAAGGACCTGGTGGCACCCGGTGGCCGGCTGTGCAAGCAGCGTGACCTGGCCTATGAGCTGCTGACGCAGATTCCGGGTGTCAGCGTGGTCAAGCCCAAGGCGGCGCTGTACATGTTCCCGCGCCTGGACCCGAAGCTCTACCCGATCGAAGACGACCAGCAGTTTGCCTACGAGCTGCTGGCCGAGCAGAAGGTGCTGATCGTGCAGGGCACCGGCTTCAACTGGATCAACAACGAGCACTTCCGGCTCGTTTTCCTGCCCAACGTCGACGACCTGACCGAGGCCATCGGCCGCATCGAGAAGTTCCTGCACGGTTACCGCAAACGCCACAGCGCGTGAGAACAACATCCATGGCCCTCAAACCCATCCAAGTCGGCCTGCTGGGCTTTGGCGTCGTCGGCAGCGGCGTGTTCCAGGTTCTGCAGCGCAACCAGGTCGAGATCTGCCGCCGCGCCGGGCGCGACATCGTCGTCAAGAGCGTCTCTCGGCGAGACCTGGCTGCCGCACGTGCGGTGGTGGGTGACCAGGCCGCCGTGGTGGCCGATGCGCGCGACATCATCCGCGACCCCGCCATCGACATCGTGGTCGAACTCATCGGCGGCACCGGCATCGCTCGTGAACTGGTGCTGGAAGCCATCGCCGCCGGCAAACACGTGGTCACGGCCAACAAGGCGCTGCTCGCGGTGCATGGCGGCGAGATCTTTGCCGCAGCCAGCAGCAAAGGCGTGATGGTGGCCTTCGAAGCCGCCGTGGCTGGCGGCATTCCCATCATCAAGGCGCTGCGCGAAGGCCTCACGGCCAACCGCATCGAATGGGTGGCCGGCATCATCAACGGCACCACCAATTTTATCCTGAGCGAGATGCGTTCGAAGGGCCTGGACTTCGGCGTCGTGTTGAAGGAAGCACAGCGCCTGGGCTACGCCGAAGCCGACCCCACCTTCGACATCGAAGGGGTGGATGCGGCGCACAAGGCCACCATCCTGTGTGCCATCGCCTTCGGCGTGCCGGTGCAGTTCGACAAGGCCCACGTCGAAGGCATTTCTGCGCTGCAGGCGGTGGACATCCGCTACGCCGAACAGCTGGGGTACCGCATCAAGCTGCTGGGCATCACCAAACGAAGAGAGCACGGCATCGAACTTCGGGTGCACCCCACGTTGATTCCCAGCACCCGCCTCATCGCCAATGTCGAAGGTGCGATGAACGCGGTGGTGGTGCGGGGCGACGCCGTGGGCTCGACGCTGTACTACGGCAAGGGCGCCGGCAGCGAACCCACGGCCAGCGCGGTGATCGCCGACCTGGTGGACATCACCCGCCTGGCCACCGCCGACCCCGACCACCGTGTGCCGCACCTGGCCTTCCAGCCCGGCGCGATGGCCGATACGCCCATCCTGCCGATGAGCGAGGTGGTCACCGCCTTCTACCTGCGCCTGCTGGTGGCCGACAAGGCCGGTGTGCTGGCGCGCATCACCGGCATCCTGGCCGACAACGACATCAGCATCGACGCCGTGCTGCAACGCGAAAGCGCAGAAGGCGAAAAACAGACCGACTTGATCATCCTGACGCACGACACGGTGGAAGGCCGCATGAACGCGGCGCTGGCGCAGATGCAGGCATTGCCCACGGTGCTGGCGCCGATCGTGCGCATCCGCAAGGAAGAACTGAGTTGAAGTACATCAGCACCCGCGGCGACACCACCAAGCGCGGCTTCAGCGACATCCTGCTCGAAGGCCTGGCGCCCGACGGTGGCCTGTACCTGCCCACGCATTACCCGAAGGTCGACGACAGCACGCTGAAGCGCTGGCGCGGCCTGAGCTACGCCGATCTGGCCTTCGAGGTGCTGTCGCTGTACATCGACGACATCCCGGCGGCCGACCTGAAGCGCCTGTGCCACGGCACCTACACCGAAGCGGTGTTCGGCACGCCGCAGATCACGCCGCTGAAGCCGCTTCGCGAGGGAGTGTTCCTGCAAGCCCTGTCCAACGGCCCCACGCTGGCCTTCAAGGACATGGCGATGCAGCTGCTGGGCAACCTGTTCGAATACGAACTGGCGCGCCGCGGCGAAGCGTTGAACATCCTGGGTGCCACCAGCGGCGACACCGGCAGCGCGGCCGAGTACGCGATGCGCGGCAAGCGCGGTGTGCGTGTGTTCATGCTGTCGCCGCACGGCCGCATGGCGCAGATGTTCAGCCTGCAGGACGCCAACATCCACAACATCGCCGTCGAGGGTGTGTTCGACGACTGCCAGGACATCGTCAAGGCCGTCAGCGGCGACCTGGCCTTCAAGCGCCAGCACCGCATCGGCACCGTCAACAGCATCAACTGGGCGCGTCTGCTGGCGCAGGTGGTGTACTACTTCGCAGGGTACTTTCAAGCCACGAAGTCGAACGCCGACAAGGTCAGCTTCGCCGTGCCCAGCGGCAACTTCGGCAACATCTGCGCCGGCCATGTGGCGCGTTGCATGGGCCTGCCCGTTGCGCAGCTGGTGCTGGCCACCAACGAAAACGACGTGCTCGACGAGTTCTTCCGCACCGGCACCTACCGTGTGCGCGCCACGGCGGAAACCCACGAGACGTCCAGCCCGTCGATGGACATCAGCAAGGCCAGCAACTTCGAACGTTTTGTGTTCGACCTGCTGGGCCGCGACGGTGCCCGCACCGCGGCGCTGTTTGGGCCTGCACTGGCCAGGGAAGGTGGCTTCACGGTCACACACGAAGAGTTCGCGCGCATCGCCGGCTTCGGGTTTGTCTCGGGCAAGAGCACACATGCCGACCGCCTGGCCACCATCCGTGGCACCTGGCAAGAGACGGGCGTGATGATCGACACCCACACCGCCGACGGCCTGAAAGTCGCGCTGGCGCATCGGCAGCCCGGTGTGCCGATGCTGGTGCTGGAAACCGCGCTGCCGGCCAAGTTTGCCGCCACCATCCGCGAAGCCACGGGGCAAGACCCTGAGCCCCCGGCCGCGCTGCGGGACATCGAGAACCTGCCCAAGCGATTCACCGTGATGCCGCCCGACGTGGCGCAGGTGAAGCAGTTCATCGAGCAGCATTGCGCCGCATGAACCGGCCTGAACCACGACCGCTGCTGAGCCTGGACGAGGCCATGGCCCGCCTGGTGGCCGGCGCCGCGCCGCACCGCATCACGCAGACCGAAACCCTGTCCACTTTCGAAGCGCTGGGGCGTGTGCTGGCGCAGGGTGTTCACTCGGCGCTGGACGTGCCACCCGAGGACAACACCTCGATGGACGGCTACGCGCTGCGTGCCGCCGACGTGCCCCAGCCCGGCACGGTGTTGGCCGTGGCGCAGCGCATCCCGGCCGGTGTGGTGGGCCAGCCGCTGCAAGCCGGCACGGCCGCGCGCATCTTCACCGGCGGCCAGGTGCCGGCCGGCGCCGACGCGGTGGTGATGCAGGAACAGTGCGAAGCCTTGCCAGGTGAGGCCGCCGGCGGCCTGGGCAGCGTGCGTGTCAACAGCGTGCCGCAAGCCGGCCAGTGGATCCGCCGTCGTGGCGAAGACGTGCAGCGCGGCGCGCCCGTGCTGCACGCCGGTGAGCGCCTCACGCCGCAGGCGCTGGGCATGGCGGCTTCGGTGGGCGCGGGCCAGTTGACGGTGCTGCGCCGACCACGTGTGGCCATCTTTTCCACGGGCGACGAATTGATGATGCCCGGCGAGCCGCTGCGCCCCGGCGCCATCTACAACAGCAACCGCTTCGTGCTGCGTGGCCTGGCGCAGGCCGCGGGTTGCGAAGCCACCGACCTGGGCATCGTGCCCGACCGCCTGGACGCCACGCGCGCGGCGCTGCGCCAGGCGGCGGAGCAGCACGACCTCATCGTCACCAGCGGGGGTGTGTCGGTGGGCGAAGAAGACCACCTGAAGCCGGCGGCGCAGGCCGAAGGGCAGGTGGACCATTGGCAGATCGCCATGAAGCCCGGCAAGCCGCTGGCCTTCGGTGCCATCCGCCGGCCCGACGGCACGTCCGCGCTGTTGGTGGGGCTGCCCGGCAACCCGGTGTCGTCCTTCATCACCTGGCTGCTGGCCGTCACGGCCGTGTTGCGCACGCTGCAAGGCATGTCCGCCGGTTTGCCCCGGGGCCTGCCGATGCGTGCCGACTTCGACTGGTTGAAGCCCGACAAACGCCGCGAGTTCCTGCGAGTGCGCCTGAACGCCGAAGGTGGCCTGGAACTGTTCGGCAACCAGAGCTCGGGGGTGCTGACCTCGGCCGTGTGGGCCGATGGCCTGGTGGACAACCCGCCGGCTCAGGCGATCCGCCGTGGCGACAGCGTGTGTTTCCTGCCCTTGTCGGAACTGGTGGCGCGATGAAGATCCATGTGCGTTACTTCGCTTCCTTGCGCGAAGCGCTGGGGCCCGACGAAAACATCGACATGCCCGAAGCCGGCACGGTGGGCGACTTGCGTCAGCTGCTGCTGGCCCTGGGCGGTCGCCACGCCGAGGTGCTGGCGCGGGGACGTGCCGTGCGCACGGCGCTGAACCAGACCTTGTGCGATGAAGCGGCGGCCTTGAGCGACGGCGACGAAGTCGCGTTTTTCCCGCCGGTGACCGGCGGTTGAAGCGCATGCCGCGGGTGTCCATCCAGACCCAGGACTTCGACCTCTCGGCCGAAGTGGCCGCGCTCCGTGCCGGCGACGGCGGCGTGGGCGCGGTGGCCACCTTCACCGGCACCGTGCGCGACCGCACCGGCGGCGGCCCGGGCATCAGCGCGATGGAACTGGAGCACTACCCCGGCATGACCGAAAGTGCCATCGAGGCCATGATCGACGAAGCGCACCGGCGTTTCGACATTCGTGGTGCGCGTGTCGTGCACCGCGTCGGCGTGCTGCAGCCGCTGGACCAGATCGTGCTGGTGGCCGTCACGTCCGCGCACCGGGGCATGGCCTTCCAGGCCTGTGAATTCCTGATGGACTACCTGAAGACCCAGGCTCCGTTCTGGAAGAAGGAAACCACCGCCGACGGTGCACGCTGGGTCGACGCCCGTGTGGCCGACGACGCCGCGCTGGCGCGTTGGGGCATCGTGGCCTCCAACGCCCAGAAAACCGCCGAGTGAACGCCGAATGAGCGCGTGCTGAGCAGGCCATGGACAGCCGCCAACTGCGCAGTGCCCTGGGCCGCTTCACCACCGGGGTGACGGTGGTCACCTGCTGCGATGCCCAAGGGCGTTTTGTCGGCCTGACCGCCAATTCCTTCAACTCGCTGTCGCTCGATCCGCCCCTGGTGCTGTGGTCGCTGCGCAGCGCCAGCCCGTCGATGGCGGCTTTCGAAGCGGCACCGCGTTTTGCCATCAACGTGCTGGCCGAGGCACAGGTGGAACTGTCGCGGCGTTTTGCTTCACGAACGGAAGACCGCTTTGCTGAAGGCGTGTGGGCACTGGGTGAACACGGTGCGCCGGTGCTGGCCGGCTGCGCCGCGGTGTTCGAGTGCGAGACGGTGTCGCACCAGGTGGCGGGTGACCACCGCCTGTTCATCGGCCACGTGCTGGCCTGCCAGGAAGCGGCATTGCCGCCGCTGGTTTTCCAGGCCGGGCATTACCGGCTGCTGGGTGAGGTGCTGTGACGATGGGCGTGCGGATCGAAGCCAAGTGGATTGCCATGTTCGTGCACACCTTCGGCTTGTGCGGCGTGAAGGCCGGTGATGCCTGCGCGGTGCTGTCGGAATCGCAGACCCGACCCGAACTGCCGCAACTGGCCGAACTGGCGCTGCTGCAGATGGGCGCCCGGGTTTTCCATGTCGTGCTGCCGGTGCGGCCGCTGACAGCGCCGGTGCCGGTGCGCAGCACGGGTGCAACCGACGCCATCGGCCAGCTCGAACCCGTGGTGCAGGCGCTGGCCGCCAGCGTCTTCATCGCTGACTGCACCGTCGAAGGCCTGCAGCACGCGGTGGAACTGCCGCGCATCCTGAAGGGCGGCGCCCGTGTGCTGGCCATCAGCCACGAACACCCGGAAATCCTGGAACGCTGTCTGCCACGGGCCGAAGACGAAGCACCGGTTCGCGAAGCCATGCGGCAGTTGAAGGCGGCGCGGCAGATGCACGTCACTTCGGCGGCCGGCACCGACCTGCGGGTGTCGCTGGCCGGCGCGCGCATCGGCGGTGTCTGGGGCTTCAGCAGCAAGCCGGGCACGCTGAGCCACTGGCCCGGCGGTCTGGTGCTGGCCTTCCCGGCAGCGGGCAGCGTCAATGGCACGCTGGTGCTGGACCGCGGCGACGTCAACCTGACCTTCAAGCGCTACCTGGATGCACCGGTGCGGCTGCAGATCGAAAACGACCACGCGGTGCGGGTCGACGGCGAGGGTGTCGACGCCGAACTGATGCGCGGCTACTTCGCCGCCTGGAACGACCCCGCCGCCTACGCCGTGTCGCACCTGGGCTGGGGCTTGAACCGGCGCGCGCGCTGGGACGCCATGGCCTTCCACGACAAGGCCGACTTCAACGGCACCGAGCTGCGGGCCTTTGCCGGCAACTTCCTGTACAGCACGGGTGCCAACGAAGTGGCGGGGCGCCACACGCTGGGCCACTTCGACCTGCCTCTGCGGGGCTGCACGGTGATGCTGGACGGTGTGGCGGTCGTCGACCGGGGTGTGCTGCTGTGACGCTGCCCGCCCACTTCGAGCTTGGCCAAGGCCGCACTGCTGTGCTGCTGCTGCACGGCGTGGGCGGTGGGCGGTCGATCTGGTCCGACTCTGCGTCGGGCACCGCCAGCGCCATTGCCGATGCGGGGTTCCGGGCCGTGGCCATCGACTTTCCGGGTTATGGCGATTCGGCGGGCAGCCCCAGCCTGGGCGCGATGGTGCAGGCGGTGCTGGACATGGTTCACCACCTGCATGCCGACCGCACCGTGCTGCTGGGCCACAGCATGGGTGGCATGGTGGCACAGGAGGTGGCGGCACGCGCGCCGCAAGCGGTCAGCGGCCTGGTGCTGGCCTGCACCAGCGCGGCTTTTGGCAAGGCCGACGGCGCCTGGCAGGCAAAGTTCGTGGCCGAGCGCCTGGCGCCGCTGGACGCGGGCCTGGGCATGGCCGGCATGGCCGACCTGTTGGTGCCCGGCATCGTGTCGCCCCAGGCACCTGCAGCGGCCTTGAAGATTGCACGCGACATCATGGCGCGGGTGCCCGAGGCCACCTACCGCGTCGCGCTGCCGGCCATTGCTGCATTCGACCGGCGCGAGGCGCTGTCCGCCATCCACGTGCCCACCTTGCTGCTGGCGGCAGAACACGACCGCACCGCGCCGCCCGAGGTCATGCAGCGCATGGCTGCGCGTGTGCCGGGCAGCGAATACCTGTGCCTGCTCGGTGCCGGCCACATCGCCAACGTCGAAGCGCCTGCGGCCTTCAACGCGGCCGCGGTCGCTTTCCTGCAGCGCCACTTTTCCGACGAATGAGGAGACAAGCGATGCACATCGCCGGCAACCCGCAGACGCTGACAGCGCAGCAGCGCGAGCTGATCGACATCGCCGCCACGCTGGGCCGCGAGAAGTTCGCGCCACGCGCGGCCAAGCACGACCGCGACGCCACCTTCCCCTTCGACAACTACCGGGACCTGCGTGAAGCCGGCCTGCTGAAGATCTGCGTGCCTAAGAACCTGGGTGGCCTGGGCGCCGACTTCGCCACCTACGTGATGGTGGCCGCCGAAATCGGCCGCCACTGCGGCGCCACCGCGCTGTCGTGGAACATGCACGTCAGCAGCTGCATGTGGAGCGGCTTCATCGCCGACGCGCTGGACATGACGGCCGAGCAGCGCGCCGACCACGAGGTCAACCGCCGCATCCACCACGGCCACATCGTCGAGCGTGGCCTGGTCTATTCGCAGCCCTTCAGCGAAGGCGGTGCAGCGGCTGCCGGCAAGGCGCCATTTGGCACGCTGGCGCGGCCCGAAACCGTGAACGGAGAACACGGCTACGTGGTCAGCGGCAAGAAGATCTTCGCCTCGCTGGCCGGTGCGGCCGACTTCTACGGCGTCTTGTGCACGCTGGACAAACCCGGCGCCACGCAGAAGGACTCGCTCTACCTGGCCGTGCCTGCCGACGCAGCCGGTGTCAGCGTGGTCGGCGACTGGGACCCGCTGGGCATGCGCGGCACCGTCAGCCGCACGCTGCTGCTGAAGGACGTGTTCGTGCCGCACACCGCGCGCCTGATGCCCGAAGGCCTGTACTGGCAGGCCGCCGCGCGCTTTCCGCACATGTTCGCCACGCTGTCGCCCACCTACATGGGCATCGCGCAGGCGGCCTATGACTTCACCGTGGCCTACCTGCGCGCCGAAGTGCCGGGCATGCCGCCGGTCAAGCGCCGCATGTACCCCACCAAGCAGATCGCCGTGGCCGACATGCGCATCAAGCTGGAGCAGACCCGCGCGCTGTTTCTGCAGAACGCGCGCGACGCCTGTGTCGACCCCGACAAGGACACGCGCATGCGCCTGTACGCCGCGCACTACACGATCATGGAAAACGCCAACGCGCTGGCGGCACTGGCCATCCGCACCTGCGGAGGGCAGAGCATGCTGAAGAGCCTGCCGCTGGAGCGGCTGTACCGCGACAGCCGCTGCGGCAGTCTGATGCTGCCGTGGACCGCCGAACTGTGTGTAGACCGTCTCGGCCGCGAGTGCCTGTACGAATCCGGCGAGCGCGACGAAGAAATCGAGTGACGCGGGCACTGGCCGATGTTCGACCGCCTGGTTCCTGAAGCACTGGCCAGCGCCGCGCTGCAGCACCTGCAGCACGACGGCGTCGGGCGCGGCCACATCGTCGCCTGGCTGGGTCACAACAGCTGGGACATGCTGGCCACGCTGGTGGCCTGTGAACGCATCGGAGCGGTGTTGCTGCCGCTGAACAGCCGGCTGGCCGCAGCCGAGCTGGCGCAGATCGTGAAACACGCAGGCGCCGGCCATCTGATGGGCACGCCCGACGCCGACAAGCTGGCGGCCGAGGTGCTGGTTTTGGCGCGCATGCAAGCGGGCCCGGCAGGCGGGGTGGAAGGCGGTGACCTGCTGCTGGTGTACACGTCTGGCACCACCGGCGCGCCCAAGGGCGCCATGCACACCCGAAGCGGTTTGCAGGCGGGGGTGCTGGCCGCCGTGGCCGCGCAGGGACTGACGGCGCAGGACCGGGTGCTGTCGGTGCTGCCGCTGTTCCATGTCGGTGGCCTGTGCATCCAGACCCTGCCTGCGCTGGCCATCGGTGCGAAGGTGCTGCTGCACCCGCGTTTCGAGCCTGGCGCCTGGTTCGACGCGGTGCGGGACTGGCGGCCGACCACCACGCTGCTGGTGCCCGCGGTGATGCGCACGCTGATCGAACACCCGCGCTGGCCCTCGGCCGACCTGAGCAGTCTGCGTTTCATCAACAGCGGCTCGCAGATCGTGCCCCGGGCGCTGATCGACGCTTTCCACCAACGCGGTGTGCCGGTGGCGCAGGTGTACGGTGCCACCGAAACCGGGCCGGTGAGCATCGTCTTGAAGCCGGAACAGGCGATGGCCCACGTGGGCATGGCCGGCCGGCCGGCGTTGGGTGTGTCGGTGCAGCTGGCCGCCGACGGCGAAATCCTGCTGAAGGCGCCCAACCTGATGCGAGGCTACTTCCGCAGCCCCGAAGCGGCCTTCGACGCCGAGGGATGGTTCCACACCGGCGACCTGGCGGTGCAGCACGCAGACGGGTTTTTCGAAGTGGTGGGCCGCAGCAAGGAACTGATCATCAGCGGCGGTGAAAACATCCACCCGGCGGAGATCGAGCAGCTGGTGGCCGAACGGCCCGAGGTGGCCGACTGTGTGGTGGTGGGCATGCCCAACGAGCGCTGGGGCGAAGTGCCGGTGCTGGTGGTGGTGACGCGCGCTGGGCTTGCGCTCGACCGCCAGGCGCTGCTGCTGCTGTTGGACGCCCGCCTGGCTCGCTTCAAGCACCCGCACCAGGTGCTGGAAGTGGCCGCCTTGCCCAGAACGGCCCTGGGCAAGGTGCAGCGCCAGCCCTTGCTGGACCTGCTGAAGGCAGGCGTCGTGGGTCCGGGCAGGTCAAGCCGCCGGCATTGACACAAGTCAATCCAGGCTGCGGCCACGCCGCGCCAGGCGCTTGAAAACCTCGGCTGGTGCCTCATCTGCGGGCGATACCGAGGAGTTGCCATGCGCATCGACAAGCTCACCATGCAGGACGCCAGCAGCGCTGCCGTGGCCCGCGACAACCCCTACATCGAGCCCAGCCACGTGCTGGCCGCCTTGCTGCAGCAGCCCGACGGGCCGCGTTCGATGCTCGAACGGGCCGGCGCCAACGTGGCTGCGCTGGGCACGGCGATGGAAACCGCCATCCGCAACCTGCCCACGGTGCAGGGCGAAGGCCAGCAGGTGCAGCCCAGCCGCGAGCTCATGCAGCTGCTGCAGGCGGCCGACAAGGAAGCCACGAAGCGTGGCGATCAGTTCATCGCCAGCGAGATGTTCCTGCTGGCCCTGGCCGATGCCAAGACCGACCTGGGCGGTGTGGCGCGTGGCCACGGCCTGTCGCGCAAGAGCCTGGAAGCCGCGGTGGAAGCCGTGCGCGGCGGGCAGAAGGTGGACAGCGCCGAAGCCGAAGGCCAGCGCGAGGCGCTGAAGAAGTACACGCTGGACCTGACCGAACGGGCGCGCCAGGGCAAGCTGGACCCGGTGATCGGCCGCGACGAAGAAATCCGCCGTGCCATCCAGGTGCTGCAGCGGCGCAGCAAGAACAACCCGGTGCTGATCGGCGAACCCGGCGTCGGCAAGACCGCCATCGTCGAAGGCCTGGCCCAACGCATCATCAACGGCGAGGTGCCCGAGTCGCTGAAGAACAAACGTGTGCTGGTGCTGGACATGGCGGGCCTGCTGGCCGGCGCCAAGTTCCGCGGTGAATTCGAAGAACGGCTGAAGGCCGTGCTGAAGGAAGTGGCGGCCGACGAAGGCCGCATCATCCTGTTCATCGACGAGTTGCACACCATGGTGGGTGCGGGCAAGGCCGAAGGCGCCATCGACGCCGGCAACATGCTCAAGCCCGCGCTGGCACGCGGCGAACTGCATTGCATTGGCGCGACCACGCTGAACGAATACCGCAAGTACGTCGAAAAGGACGCCGCGCTGGAGCGCCGCTTCCAGAAGGTGCTGGTCGACGAACCCAGCGTCGAGGCCACGGTGGCCATCCTGCGTGGCCTGCAGGAAAAGTACGAGGTGCACCACGGCGTGGAGATCACCGACCCGGCCATCGTGGCCGCGGCCGAGCTGAGCCACCGCTACATCACCGACCGCTTTTTGCCCGACAAGGCCATCGACCTGATCGACGAGGCCGCGGCCAAGATCAAGATCGAAAAGGACAGCAAGCCAGAAGCCATGGACCGGCTCGACCGCCGCTTGATCCAGCTGAAGATCGAACGCGAAGCCGTGCGCAAGGAAAAGGACGAAGCATCGGTTCGCCGCTTCGACCTGATCGAAGAAGAGATGCTGAAGCTGCAGCGCGACCTGAACGACCTGGACCAGATCTGGAAGTCGGAAAAGGCCGCGGCGCAAGGCAGCGAAGACCTTCTGGCCGAACGCGACAAGGTGCGTTCGCAGATCGAGGAACTCACGCGCAAGGGCAACTTCGACAAGGTGGCCGAGCTGCAGTACGGGCGCCTGCCGGAAATCGAAAAGCGCCTGAAGGCCGCGCAGGACACCGAAACCGGCAAGGCCAAGGCCGGCCGGCCGCAGCTGCTGCGCACGATGGTCGGCGCCGAAGAGATCGCTGAAGTGGTGTCGCGGGCCACCGGCATTCCGGTCAGCAAGCTGATGCAGGGCGAACGCGACAAGCTGCTGCAGATGGAGAGCAAGCTGCACGAGCGCGTGGTGGGCCAGGACGAGGCCATCAGCGTGGTGGCCGACGCCATCCGCCGTTCACGCGCCGGCCTGTCCGACCCCAACCGGCCGCTGGGCAGCTTCCTGTTCCTGGGCCCTACCGGTGTGGGCAAGACCGAGCTGTGCAAGGCACTGGCCGGTTTCCTGTTCGACAGCGAAGACCACATGATCCGCGTCGACATGAGCGAGTTCATGGAAAAACACAGCGTCAGCCGCCTGATCGGCGCGCCGCCGGGCTACGTGGGCTACGACGAGGGTAGCCCTACAGCGTGCTGCTGCTGGACGAGGTGGAAAAGGCCCACCCGGACGTCTTCAACGTGCTGCTGCAGGTGCTGGACGATGGCCGCCTGACGGATGGGCAAGGGCGAACGGTGGACTTCAAGAACACCGTCATCGTGATGACCAGCAACCTGGGCAGCCACCTCATCATGCAGATGGCCGGCCAGCCCAGCGCCGACATCCGGGACGCGGTGTGGGTCGAGGTCAAGCAGCACTTCCGGCCCGAGTTCCTGAACCGCATCGACGAGACCGTGGTCTTCCACGCGCTGGACCGCCAGCACATCGAGGACATCGCACGCATCCAGCTCAAGCTGCTGGAGCAGCGTCTGGAGAAGCTCGAGATGAAGCTCGAGGTGTCGCCGGCGGCTCTGTCCGAACTGGCCAAGGTGGGCTTCGACCCGGTGTTCGGGGCGCGCCCGCTGAAGCGGGCGATTCAGCAGCGCATCGAAAACCCGGTGAGCAAGCTGATCCTGCAGGGCAAGTTCGGCCCCAAGGACGTGATCCCGGTCGACGTGAGCGCGGAAAACGGCAACGAGTTCAGCTTCTCGCGCGTGGTGCACTGAGCCGATCAAGCGAACGCCGCGGGACCGGCTTCGCCGGACCGCTGGCGTTGCCCCTTGAGGGGGTGAGCCAACAAGAAACAGTCCAGTGGACTGTTTCTCGCGGCGAACGCCGAAGGCCGCTCCGGGGTGGTCCTATCTCGGCGGTTCGACCCGTTCCAGCTGCATGCGCGCCAGCGTCAGGTTGCTGGCGCTGGCCAGCAGCACCATGTGCAACGCCACACCCGGGTGACCGGGCACCGGGCGCAAGAGCAGGTGGTGGCTGGTGGTGCTGATGCCGGCCTCGGCACGGGCCGGGCCCAGGCCCAGCGCGCGTGAGGCGTCGTTCATCGCGGCCAGCAGGGCAGCGCCCTGCTGGGCCAGCCTTTCGGCGGGGGGCTGGCCGCCGTTGTGTGCCATCACCTGCATCGAGTGCGTGTCGAACACACAGGCACTGACGGTGCCCTTGATCAGCGCACAGCGATCCACGTAAACCTGCCAACGGGTGCCACCGGGCACCGGCATCGGCATGGGAGACGCCAGCATCGGCGCCATCTGCGGCGCCTGCATGGGCGCCGGCCGGGGCGAACCCAGCGATTCCAGCGGCATCGGCTCGGTGGTGGCTTCGGTGCTGGGCACGTCGGGTTTGGGGACGGCACGTGACAGCTCGGTGGGCAGTGCACGTTGCCCGTTAGGGGTGCCGTGCAGGCGGTTCCAGGCGCCGCCGACGAAGGTCCACACGTGTTTCGGCTTGGCGGCGTGGGGTGTCACGTGCACGGCCACCGGTGTCTGGTTGGCCAGCTGGGCGCCTTGTGCGGCCAAGGCGATGCTGGACCCCAGCGGCACCATCAGCAGGTCGCGGTTGGGCCAGGGGCCACGCTTCAGCGACTCGTGCAGCGGGGCCAGTTGGGCCGTCAGCGCATGCGCCGGCAGTTCGCCCACCAGCAGCACGCCCAGGCGGCTGTGGGCCAGCAGCACCCGCGCGACATTGGCACGTGCGGTGGCGTCGGCGTTGATGTCGGTGGAATACACCCGCACCGGCGTGCCGTCGGCCAGCGGCACTTCCACGAACTGCAGCACCGCCAGTGCCACGCCCTGGCCCTGGCGCCGCACCGACAGGCGCTGCACACGAGCCCCGGCTGCACCGGCCAGGCTGGCCAGCAGGCGCAGCGACGCACTGGCGCCGACGTCGTGCAGCGCGATGAATTCGGGCGCGTGCAGCGTGAATTCCTGCTGCAGCGCAGGGGCGACGTCGGTGGTGACAAACAGCTCAACCTGGTCGTCAGAGATGCGACGGCCGACGTCGTGGCGACCCTGGCCCAGGTAGGCATCGCGGTCGGCGACCAGTTGGGTGCGCGGCGCCAGCAGGTCTTCGCGGCTGCTGATGCGGGCGGTATCGGGCCAGGGAACGTCGTCTCGGGCGCGGTTCATGGGTCGCCTCTCCTTGCTGCGTTTGGGCCATGATAGGGCGCCAGGGTGGCCCTGCCATCCCCAAGGAGGTGCGCTCCGTAGAATCGAAGCGACACTTCACGATTCGGCCAAAAAGGCCACAGGCGATGCAAGCGCAACCCAGGCAAGAGATGCCCAAGCCCACAGCAACTTCCTTCGAACCCGGCCCTGTGGTCGTTATCGGCGCCGGCCTCGGCGGCTTGACGGTGGCGCTGCAACTGGCGGCGCAGCGGCCCGTGACCGTGCTGGCCAAGCGCCAACTCGACGAAAGTGCCACCGCCTGGGCGCAGGGTGGCATCGTCGGCGTGCTGGGCAGCGACGACAGCATCGAGTCGCACGTGCGCGACACGCAGGACGCCGGCGCCGGCATCGTCGACGAACACACCGCGCGCTACATCGCCGAACACAGCGCGCAGGCCGTGCAGTGGCTCGTGGACGCGGGCGTGAACTTTTCCCCCGACCCCGACGGTCCGCTGGGCTTGCACCTGACACGTGAAGGTGGCCATGCGGTCCGGCGCATTGCGCACGCCGCCGACGCCACCGGCAAGGCCATCCACGACGCGCTGCTGGCGCGTGCCAAGGCCCATCCCAACATCACGCTGCGCGAGCGCTGGATGGCGGTGGACGTGATCACCAGCCGCCACCTGAATCGCACGGAAACACCGCGCTGTTATGGCGTGTATGCGCTGGACATGGACCGCGGCCGCGTCGAAACGCTGCCGGCCGATGCCGTGGTGCTGGCCACGGGCGGTGTGGGCAAGGTCTACCGCTACACCAGCAACCCCGACACCGCCACTGGCGACGGCATCGCGATGGCCTGGCGCGCCGGCTGCCGTGTGGGCAATATGGAGTTCATCCAGTTTCACCCCACCTGCCTGTACCACCCGCAGGAACGCAGCTTCCTGATCACCGAGGCCTTGCGTGGCGAAGGGGCCCACCTGACGCTGCCGAGCACCGGGCCGGGTGACCCGGGGGGCACCCGCTTCATGCACGCCCACGACGATCGGATGGAACTGGCGCCGCGCGACATCGTGGCCCGCGCCATCGACTTCGAGATGAAAAAACACGGGCTCGACCACGTCTGGCTCGATGCCCGGCCCATCGTGCAAGAACGGGGCGAGCAGTTCGTCAAGGAACACTTTCCCACCATCTACGCCCGTTGCCTGAAGCTGGGCATCGACATCGTGAACCAGCCCATCCCGGTGGTGCCGGCGGCGCACTACACCTGCGGTGGTGTGGTCACCGACCTGGACGGCCGCACCGACCTGCCGCAGTTGTATGCGGTGGGCGAAACCACCTACACCGGCTTGCACGGCGCCAACCGCCTGGCCAGCAACTCGCTGCTGGAATGTGTGGTGCTGGGCCGCAGTTGCGCCATTGCGATCGAGCAGCAGCCTGCGCAGGGGAAAACAGAGCTGCCGGCCTGGGACGAGAGCCAGGTCGAAGACGCCGATGAGCAGGTGGTCATCTCGCACAACTGGGACGAACTGCGCCTCTTGATGTGGAACTACGTCGGCATCGTGCGCACCACCAAGCGGCTGGAAAGGGCGCTGCACCGCATCAAGCTGCTGCACAGCGAAACCCACGAGTACTACCGCCACTTCCGCGTCAGCCGCGATTTGCTGGAACTGCGCAACCTGGTCATGTGCGCCGAACTCATCGTGCGCAGCGCGCTGCGCCGCCACGAAAGCCGCGGCTTGCACTACAGCCGCGATTTCCCGAACGCGCTGCCGGTCAGTTTTCCGACGGTGTTGACCCGGCCGGCCAAGAGCCGCAGCGGCAAGTCGTGAACGCCTGAGCGCCAGCCCGGGCGGCGCCACCCGGCTCAGCTGAAAGTGCCGAAGCCCGTGCGCGGCGCCATTTCGATGCGCGCGCGGCCCTGGTTCTTGGCCGCATAGAGGGCACGGTCGGCGCGCGACAGCAGCTGTTCGAGCGTGCTGCCGTGGCGAGGAAAGAGGGCGATGCCGGCCGAAAACGAGGCGTTGGGCGTGCGCCGCCGGCCCGGTTCAGGTGGCAGTGACTGGAAGGCCTGCAGCAGCCGCGTCAGCATGGCCTGGGCACCGTCGCCGTCGAGCTCGGGCATCACGGCCACGAACTCTTCGCCGCCGTGGCGGCAGACCACGTCGCTGCGCCTGAGCATCTGTCGCAGCAGCGTTGCAAAACGCTGCAGCACCAGGTCACCGGCCTGGTGGCCGTAGGTGTCGTTCAGCAGCTTGAAGTGGTCCAGGTCGATCAGCACCACACACAGCGTCTTCTGCTGCCGGCGCGACAGGTCCAGCAGGCCCGGCGCCACCTCGAAGAGATAACGGCGGTTGTGCAGGCCGGTCAGCGGGTCGTTCAGCGCCTGTTCCCGCAGCTTGTTGTGCAGCATCTCCGTTTCGGCCATCTGCGCCTGCAAAGCCGTGTTCAGCTCGGCCAGGCGGTGGCGGTCGTCCTCGGCCGAGCGGCGCGAGTCCACCGCCAGGTCACGTTCGCGTTGCGCGGCCGCCAGCTGGTGGCTGACTTCCAGCGCGATGAAGCGGGCACGTGCGCTGCGGCCCACCAGCTGTTCGTAACGGGCGTGAACCTCGCGCATGCAGGCCAGCGCGGCGCGGTGGTCGCCGGTCTGTTCACAGGCGTCGGCCAGCACCTTGTGCAGTTCCATCAGCTCGTAGGGCTGGTCGTTCAGGCCCCGCTTGCGGCGTTGCTGCAGCGTCTGTTCGGCCACCACGCGTGCGCCCATGGCGTCGCCGCGGGCCATCAGGCAACGGGCCTGCAGCCAGGCCCACAGCACCATGCCGTCGCCGTCGCCGACGGCCGTCACCGGGCCGGCGGCCAGGTGCTGCAAGGCGGCGTCCACCTCGCCCATGGCCAGATGGCCCAGGGCCAGCGGCAAGGCATAACGTTTCAGTGCACCGGGCACCAGTTCGTTTTCGTTGGCCCGCAGGAAGTCCACCATGGCACGCGCTTGTGATGGCTCGCCGCCCGCGTTGTAGATGATGATCAGGTTGGTGGCGGCCGTGGTCAGCGCCGGCGCGGCCCTGGCTTCGCGTGCCGCGGACAGCGCCTGTTCGCTGAGCCGGCGTGCGTCTTCCAGGTTGTACAGGTCGTGGTGGTATCCGCCCAGGTTGCTGAGTGCCGTGATGCGCGGGCCGGCCATGCCGGTCTGGGTGGCCGCATCGCTGGCGGCGTAGAAGTGGCGCAGTGCCATGTCGGTGTCGCCCAGCAGCTTGGCGGTGATCGCGCGCGAGTTGTGGGCCACGAAGTTCAGCAGCGGCAGCAGCGGGCCGGGCGTCAGGTCGGGCGTCGGAGCCGGGCGCAGGTCGATGGCCTTGTGCAGCCGGGCCGAGCCCGCGTAGTCACCGCTGCGCCGCAGCGCAATGGCCGCGACCTCGTCGCACCAGCGCATGCCCAGCAGGTCCTGGCGCGGCTCGAAGCCGCGGCGTGCCTGTTCCAGTGCCTGCAAGGCCACGTTGGCATCGCCCGAGCGCACCTCGGCCAGGGCCACGTGCAGCCAACCGGTGGCCGCGTGCGGTTCGCCGAAGCGGGTGATGCGCTGCCCCAGGCCGCGTGCGGCCAGGGGGTCGAGATAACACTGCTGCCAGGCTGCTTCGATCAGCGACTCGACGGGGGCTTCTGGCAAGTTCGCTGCTGTCACCGGATGTTCAGCCGCGTGCGCGCATGGCGGTGCGGGCCTGCACGAAGCCGAAGGCGTATTCCACCGAGTCCTGCAGTTGCCGTTCGCTGTCGCCGCGTTCGCGTTCGCTCAGGTAGAAGACAAAGTCCACTTCGTGGCGGATGTAACGCGGCGGCAGGCGGTTCAAGGCCACGCAGGCCACGTCGGCCAGCAGTTCGGGGTTGTGGTCCAGGCCGGGGTACTGGGCAGCCTGGCGCAGAACCGCGTCGTAGACGGCCCGTTCATTGTGGTTGCGGACGGAGGTGAAGTCTGCGCTCATGGTCGTCTCTAACCCCACCATGGGGTACAGCCCGTTATCGGCGGCAAAGCGGCGGTCTTGAAGCGCGATCGCGCCCGGGTTCAAGCAGCGCCGACGTTGGGCACGAAGCCGCTCTGCGGCAGTGTCACGCTGGCCGGGTTGTGCTTGACGAAGTCCAGCATGCGGTCGATGCAGCCCAGCGCCTGGCTGCGGATAGGTTCGGGCACGTGCACCTCGCCGCTGCCGGTTTCCAGGCAGGCCACCACGCCCTGCAGCGCGTTCATGGCCATCCACGGGCAGTGCGCGCAGCTCTGTTGCCGGCGGTGGGTGCTTCGATCAGCGTCTTGCCCGGCGCCAGCTGGCGCATGCGGTGCAGGATGCCGTTGTCGGTGGCCACGATGTAGGTCTGCGCCTTGCCTTGCACCACGGCGTTGAGCAACTGTGTGGTGCTGCCCACCACGTCGGCCAGTTCGACCACGCGCTTGGGCGATTCAGGGTGCACCAGCACCATCGCGCCTGGGTGCTGCTGCTTCAGCAGCTCCAGTTCCAGGCCCTTGAATTCGTCGTGCACGATGCAGGCGCCGTTCCACAACAGCATGTCGGCGCCGGTGTTGTCCTGGATGTAGCGGCCCAGGTGGCGGTCGGGCGCCCACACGATCTTCTGGCCCTGGTCCTTCAGGTGCTTGACGATGGCCAGCGCACACGAGCTGGTCACCATCCAGTCGGCACGCGCCTTCACGGCGGCGCTGGTGTTGGCGTAGACAACGACCTGGCGGTCGGGGTGGGCGTCGCAAAAGGCACTGAACTCGTCGGCGGGGCAACCCAGGTCCAGGCTGCAGGTGGCTTCCAGGTCGGGCATCAGCACACGTTTGTCGGGCGACAGGATCTTGGCGCTTTCGCCCATGAAACGCACACCGGCCACCACCAGTGTCTGCGCCGGGTGGTCGCGGCCGAAACGCGCCATCTCCAGAGAATCGGCCACGCAGCCGCCGGTTTCGTGCGCCAGGTCCTGCAGGTCGCCGTCGACGTAGTAGTGGGCCACCAGCACCGCCTGGTGTTGCTTGAGCAGGGCCGCGGCACGGGCCTTGGTCGCCACCCGTTCGGCAGGCGACAGCGGCGGGGGCACCTGGGCCCAGGCCTGCGAGGTGCAACTGCTGCCGTCGCGGTCTTGCCGCGTGAAGTCGTAAAGGATCTGGCTGGTGCTCATGGGCGTGATGGTAGTGGCGCGGCGTGTCTGCCGAAAAACTGCCCTGGCGGTGCCCCCACCGAGCGCCGCACCATGGCCGTGAATGCGCTGGCGCTGGCGTAACCCAGCTCGGCTGCGATCACGCCCATCGGCTTGCCCTGGGTGGCCAGCGTCAGCGCCCGGGCCAGCAGCACCTGCTGGCGCCAGGGGCCGAAGCTGCTGCCCAGTTCCTGGCGGAACAGCCGGGCCACGGTGCGCGCGCTGGCGCCGGCCTCGGCGGACCAGGCGTCCAGCGTCGCGTGGCGTGTGGGGTCTTCGATCACCGCCTGGCACAGGCCACGCAGCCGTTTGTCCTGCGGCAGCTCGATGCCCAGGCGCACGGGCGCGGCGCGGCGCAGTTCGTCCAGCGCCAGCTCGCCCAGCCGGCGTTCGCGTGCCAGCAGCTCGGGGCCGGGGCTGGACTTGCCGTCCATCTCGATGTCCATTTGCAGCACCACCTCGCGCAGCAGCGCGCTGACTTCCAGCACGCGGCAGGTGCTCCAGGCCTGCTGAACTGTGCTGCGGTCGGTCCGCGGTATGGCGGGGCCGGGCAGTTCGAGGTCCTGGTGCACGTACAGCGTGCGCAACTCGCCAGCCTCCACGACCGACACCGTGTGTTCGATGTTCGGCGGAATCCAGACGGCACGCCAGGCCGGCACCAGGTAGGTGCTCCGGCCCGCGGTGATGTGTGCCGCGCCCGAGATGGAAATGGCCACCTGCGCCCAGGCGTGGCTGTGGGGCTGAATTTCGGTGTCGGGTGCCATGTGGCGCGACTTGGCGCGCACCGGCCGGGCTGGCGTGGGCACGTAGCGGCGCGGGTCCTGCGGGGGCAAGAGGGTGCGGGCGGTCGCACGGGACGACCTGCGCGCTTGGGGTGGCTTGTCGTGCGGCATGTGGTGAGGAGGGGCAGTGCGGTGCTGTGGCAGGATCTCGACAGAGTTTGACAGACTATCGCAACTTGGCCGAAGCCGCGCCACCTACATTGTCGGCATGTCGTCGCTTTCGCTGCCTTCTGCACCCACCCCGCTGCGCCAGGACGCCACGCTGATCGGCCTGGTCGGCCTGGGTCACGGTGTCAGCCACTTCAGCCAGCTCTTGCTGGCGCCGCTGTTTCCGTGGCTGAAGGATGTGTTTGCCGTCAGCTACACCGAGCTGGGTTTCCTGCTGACGATCTTTTTCGTCGTGTCCTGCGTGGTGCAGACGGTGTCGGGCTTCTGGGTCGACCGCTTTGGCCCGCGGCCCATCCTGCTGGCCGGCATCCTGTTGCTGGGCGTGGCCGCACTGGGTTATGCGGCCAGCACCAGCTACTGGATGCTGGCCCTCTTTTCCGTGGTGGCCGGCACCGGCAACGGTGTTTTCCACCCGGCCGACTACACCTTGATCAACCGCCGCGTCAGCAAGCCGCGCCTGGGCCATGCCTACAGCGTGCACGGGCTCACCGGCAACCTGGGCTGGGGCCTGGCGCCGCTGGTGCTGGTGCCGCTGACGCTGGCGTATTCCTGGCGCGTGGCACTGCTGTGTGCAGCCAGCCTGGCCTTCATCGTGCTGCTGGTCTTGTGGCTGAAACGCGATGAGCTGGAGCTGCCGCCACTGCCGGCCGCCGCGCCGTCTTCTGCTGCGCCGGAAGGCTCTTTCGACTTCCTGACCATTCCCGCGGTCTGGATGTGTTTCGGCTTTTTCTTCTTCTACGCCGGCACCTTGTCCATCGTGCAGACCTTCGGCCCCGAGGCGGCGCGACAGTTGCACGCCGTGCCCACCCACCTGGCGGCGCTGTGCGTGACGGTCTACATGGTCTTCAGCGCGGGTGGCATGTTGCTCGGCGGCTTTCTGGCAGCCGACGCCCGGCGCTGCGAACGCATCGTGGGCACCGCCTTTGCCTTGGCGGCCCTGCTGGCACTGCTGGTGGCGCTGACCCCTGTGCCGGCACTGGCGGTGCCGGTGATCTTCGGCGCCATGGGCCTGCTGGCCGGCATCGCCGGGCCCTCGCGTGACCTGCTGGTCAAGCAGGCTGCGCCCGACAACGCCACGGGCCGTGTCTATGGCGTTGTCTATTCAGGGCTGGACATCGGACAGGCGCTGATCCCGCTGGCCATCGGCTGGTTGATGGACCACCAGTCCTGGACCGGTGTCTGGCTGTCCTTGGCTGCACTGCAGGCCGTGTTGATCGCCAGTGCGCTGAACGTGCGCCGGGTGCGGCGCACGGTGCTGGTTCAAGGCGAGGCCAGGCCCACGGTGTAGCTGCCTTCGGCCAGGCCGGTGGCGTCGACCTCGATCACGTAGTCGCCGCTGCCGTAGGAAGCCGTGCTGGCGATGGTGAAGCTGAACACCCGCGGCGTGGCCGCCACCAGGCTGTGCGTGGAACTGCCGACCGTCGCGCCGGGCAGGCCGTCGGCACCGAGCTTGCGCACGCGCACGGTGCCGGCAAACCCGGCCGTCACGGTGGCCGTGTAGGTCTGGCCCGCGGTGGCCACAAACCGGTGCAGGCGCTGTTCGCAGGCCGCCAGGCTGGCCGTTGCGGGTGCTGCGCCGAGCGCGATGTCCGTGCTGTCGGGCAGGCGCAGCAGCCGCGCGGTGACGTCGATGGCCGGCTGGCGTGTGTACAGCGTCAGCGTGTGGCTGCCGCTGCGCAGCGCGGCGACAAACTCGTTGCCGTTGCCACCGTCGGGCACGATGTCGCCTTCGTAGTTGGCCGTCGTGGCCGATGGCCCCCAGACCACGGTTTCGACATTGCGCTCGAAGGCCCCGCGCCGCACGCTGCTCGCGTGCTGGTAACACAGCAGGTGGCGGCCAGGCTGGTCGATGTTGTAGCGGTAGGCGGCAAAGGCCTCGGCCAGCAGCGTGGTGCTGATGGGGCTGCCCAGCAGCGCCGGTGCCGGTGTCGGCGCCTGGACGAGCAGGCTGAAGGCACCGCTGCGGTTGGCCAGCGCGCCGCTGGTCTGCGAGAAGACCTGCAGCGTGGTGGTGCCGCTGGTCTGGACATAACGCGGGCCGGTGTGCACCGCACGCGGCACCGTGCCCGACAGTTCGGCAAAACCCGAGCGCAGGTAGATGCCGGCCGGCACCCGCAGCGCGGCTTCCAGCGCCGTGGGTGACGTCAGGCCGAAGCCGATCACCTGCCCCTGGGTGGCGGCGAAGTCGTAGCGCTTGATCTCGCCCAGCGTCAGCACATCGCTGCGCTCGAAACGCGTGCCCAGCGTGATGGCTTCCGGCGCCGCCAGGCGGTTGATCCGGAAGCTGTATTCGCTGCCCACGTTGCCCACCCGCGACGTGAGTTCCAGCGTGTGGCTGCCACTTTCACCGACGGTGATGATGCCGGGGAAGGCGCTGCCGCCGTCGCTGTCGCTGGCCGTGATGGGGCTGCCGAAGCTGGGTGCAAAAAGCCACGGCGGGCTGTCGGCGGTGCCGCTGGCGCTGCTGAAGTCCAGGCTCAGCGCTTCGCCCAGCAGGGCGTCGAAGCCGTACACCACCACCGTGCCGGCCGCAGGCACCGTGGTGGCCACGGTGGTGTCGCTGGGCAGGGCGAGGGGCAGCCGGGTGCTCAGCCGAAGGGTGTTCGCACGTGTGCTGTTGGTCGGGTAGACCTGGATCAATGGGTGCAGCGCTGCTGCCGTGCGCACCACGCGGCCCACCGGGCGGCCGGCTTGGGTCTTGGTGGCAGAGCTTTCTGCCGGCCAGAGCCTGAAGCCGTGCTCCGAGGTGTCGTCGTCGAGCGTGACCGCCAGCGCGTCGCCCGGCTGCGCCGGCCGCAAGGTGTACCAGAAGGACCGGTTTTCACCCGCCGCGCGTGTCATCGTGGCTTCGCCGGGCAGACCCAGCACACCGTCGAGCGCGAGTCTCGCGACGCTGAAAGCCTGCACGACGGCTTCGCGGTCGACACCACGGTTGACCATCTCCACTGCGTAGGTGCCTGGCTGCACCACCGCCGCGCGCATCGTGAACCCGCCGCCGCCGGATGCCAGCGTGTAGCTCTTGCTGGCCAGCGTGGCACCACCGGCGTCCTGCAGGCTGCTGGTGAAGACATTGCCCGGGCCCCGTGTGTCGGCCCGCACGGTGACCGCTTCGTCGGCGGCCAGGGTGAAGGTGAAACACAGCTTGCCGTTGGCCGGCACGACCAGGTTGCGCGGGCTCATCGGCAGCGCCAGAGGTTCTGCACCGGCACAGGCGGCCAGGCTGGGCAGCGCCACCACGTCGATGCGGTAGACACCAGGTGCGTTGTTGCCTGCGCTCACATCGACGGTGATGTCGTCGGCGCCCGCGGCCTCGACCAGTCTTTCGAAGCGGCTGCCGCCGAAGCCCCCTTCGGCGAGCAGCGTGCCACTGCCCTGCGTGACACGCACGTCGCCGCCGAACACCACCGTCTGGCCGGCGTGCGAGACACGCACCTGGTAGGTGGTGCCCGCGACCGGCGTGAAGACGAAGCGGTCGATTTCGCTGCGGGTGTGCATCACGAAGCGTTGGTCATAGGGCAGGGCGATGCGGTTCAAGCCGATGGCGTCGCCGGCCACGGGTTCGAGCACGATGATCTCTTCGTCGGACACCCCCGCGGCCGAGCGCACGACCTTGCTGCCGAAGAGGGTGCCGTTCAGGGCCCACGCACGGAAGACGATGTTCATGTCCGATGGAATCTGCAGCACCACGCCACCGGCCGCCGGTGTGGTGCCCGTGGCGGCATAGGCCGGCAGTTGGCGGGTGCGCGGTTCGGCCAGCGGCCTGGCACGCGACGGGCTGGCCAGTGCATGGGCGCGCTCGGCATTCGATGGCGCGAAGTCGCTCAGCTCGGGCACGGCCTCGTGCCAGCAGTAGCCGGTGCCGCTGAGGTCTTCCAGCACGCCGTCCAGGTTGGTGTCGACCTGGCACTTGGGCTTGGGCTTGCCGGGATCGCTGTCGAAGTCGTCGTGGTTCCACCACGAGAAGTGCGTGACCTCGGCCCGCAGGGCCAGGTCGCTGGGCGACGCGGCGGCCACCGCGATGCCGCTGCCTTCTTCGGTCCAGCCCCCGGTGCTTTCGTTCAGCGACCAGATCGGGAAGCTGTCGCCTTCAGCGATGGGCGTGCCGTCGCGCTTCAGCGCGGTGTAGATGGGGATCTCGATCGTCGCCTTTTTGCCCGGCGCCAGTTGCACCGGCACGCCCGCGGCACTGAGCACGAATTCCACCGTGCCGTAGCTCAGCAGCAGCCCTTGTTCACCCCCCGGCCGCACGCCCGCAAAACGGCCCGGAAAGGCGCGCAGGTTGTCGACCACGTCGACCGGTGTCATCGCCACCTGCACCGGCCCGCTGACCGGTGCGCCGTTGCCGTCGACCAGGCTGCCCGGCGCAAAGACCACCTTCACGCCGTGTTTGCCGACCAGTTCGCCACCGGCCTCGGCGCTGGGCAGCGTGAGCGCGGGTTCGCGTGCCAGCATCGTCACCGGCAGGTAGCCGCTTTCTGCGCCGGCCGGCAGCATCTGGGTCTTGAACTGGTCGGCATAGCCGGGCTTGGAGAACTTCAGCGTCACCGGGATGCCACGTTCGGTGGCCACCGCCGCGCGCCCGTTGGCGCCGGTGCTGACCTGGGCCGCGCCGGCGCGGTTCACGCGCACGGTCACGCCCGACAGCAGGGCACCTGCGGTGTCGCGCACGATGACATCGGTGTCCACGGCGCCCAGGCCGGCCGCGCCGGGGGTCACCGTGACGATACGGTCCACCGCGTGCACACCGCCGCGGCCGTCGTCGACGGTCAGCCGCACCGTGTAGCTGCCGGCGGTGGCGAACACCGCGGCGATGCGCGGTCCGCCGCCGCGCTGGCCGTCGCCCAGGTTCCAGCTGAAGGTGAGCACGTCGTTGTCGGCGTCGCTGGAAGCACGTGCGTCCAGCGGCAGCGGCTCGCCGGCCACCACCGAGTCCGCTGCGGTGAACGTGGCCACCGGGGGCACGTTGCCGGCAGGCGGTGGGCTCACAGCGGGTGGCTGCGCTGCGGCTTCGTCGCTGCCACCCAGGTCGCCGCAGGCGGCCAGAGTGGCGGCCAGGGTCGCGGCGACAAGGCAGCGCAGCAGGCGGGGTTGGGTGTGGCTCATGCGGTGGCTCCTGGTGGGGCGGGAATCGGTTCGAACGAAGGGCATCAGCGGCTTGGCTTGGCACCCAGGCCGTCGGGGGTCTTGCTGTCGGGGCTGGCGATCTCGCAGCCGGTTTCGGCACACACGCTGGACAGGTAGCGGGCCAGCTGGGCGGCGGTGGTGAACAGCTGCGTCTCTTCACGGTCGACCCGCCGCACCGACGCACGGAAGCGTGTGTGCTGCCGCCACACGTGCACGACAAAGAGCTCGGTCTCGGGGCAGGGCTTTGCTGGGTTCACCGGGGTCGCCTCGTGCGCCGGCAAGGTGCCGGCCTGTGGCGACGATGGTGTCGAGCCCGCGTTTCTCGGGCGTTCCGCCTGCCCGCGCCGGACCGGGCGGGCCTTCAGCGCAGGGACGGGGCGAGCAGGCGCGCGGCCGCGGCTTCGATGTCGAACGTGGATTCGGATGGGGGCGCCGGGTTGGCACCGGGCTCGCCGCCCGGTGCTGCGCCGCGCTGCGCGCGCGCGTGTTCGCGCTCGGACCGCTTGAGCTGCGGCGAGTCCTCGAGCCAGCGCCACAGCTGCCGGGCATAGGCCGCTTCGCCGTGCAAGGCGTGCCAGTCGGCATGCATCAGCAGGGCTTCGTGCGCCAGGCCCTGGAAGCCCCGGGCCCGGGCCCGTGTGAAGACCTCGCGGCACCTGTGCAGGCACGCCGGTGCATCACCTTCGATCAGGTCCAGCCGCGCCAGCCGCATCGTGGCCATCAGCTCGACCTGGAACTGCGCACTGCGCTGCGCGTCCTGCACCGTGCGGTCCAGCAGCTGGCGCGCTGCGGCGCCCTGGCCGGTCTCGATCAGCACATGGCCCAGGCTGAGGCGGAAGTTCTGCAGGCGGGGCTTGAGGCCACGCAACTGCGCCAACTGCAGCCCAGCTTCCAGCGTCTGGCGCGCGCGCTGCAGCTCGCCGGTTTCGCGCAGCGTGTCGCCCAGGTTGTTCAGCACCATGGCCACGCCGTCGTCGTTGCCGATCTCGCGCTGCACCGCCAGCGCCTCTTCGTTCATCGCCAGGCAGGCCGGCAGTTCGCCCAGGGCCTTGTGCACGATGGCGGCATTGATCAGCGCATTGCCCAGCGCACGTCGTTCGCCGCTGTCGCGAGCCTTCTGTGCCGCCTCGGTGAACAAGGGCAGTGCCGGGGCGGCTTCGCCGCGGTTCAGCAGGGCCAGGCCGATGTTGTTGAGGGCGCCGATCAGCCGCGCCGGGTCGCCCGCGGTGCGCGCCAGCACCAGGGCCGCACGCGCCAGCGCTTCGCAGGGGTGGGGCTCGCCCAGGCGGAAGTGCATGGTCGACAGGTTCAGCAGCAGTTCCAGCCGCAAGGCCGGCAGCGCGCGCACCAGCGCGTCGCTGGCCAGCGCGGCACCGAGCATGGCGCAGGCGTCGCGCCAACGGCCCTGCAGTTCGGTGTAGCGCACCAACGCCGGCCGCATCGCGGCCAGCAGGTCGGCACGTTCGCTGCGCACCGCCGCATACCAGGCGAGTTCGCAGTTGGCGAACTCGACGTCCATGGCGCTGACCAGGGCGCGTGTGTCGGCCGTGGCTTCGCGTGCCAGGTTGTCCAGCCAGCCGGCGTAGAAGGCGGCGTGTCGCAGATCGGGCGCCATGCCGGGGGCCGCGGCCTGGGGGGCTTTTGTCGTGACCCAGGCGGCGATCAGCGGGTGCAGGCTGAAGCGGCCTTGGGCGTCCAGCGCCAGCAGGCTCTTGTCGACCAGCGAAGCCAGCACCGGCAGGCTGGCCCCGGCCACCGCGGCCGCGGCATCGCGCCGGAAACCGCCGCGGAAGACCGTCACCGCCGACAGCGTTTGCTGCTCGCTGGGCGCCAGCAGATTCCAGGACCGGCGGATGACGGCATGCATGCTGGCATGGGCCGCCTGCGGGTCGTGTGCATCTGGCCTGCCGTCGCGCTGCAGGATGTCGATGGAATGGGCCAGTTCGCGCACGATCTCGGCCGGGGGCAGCAGGCGCACCCAGGCCGCGGCCATCTCGATGGCCAGCGGCATGCCGTCAACCGCTTCGACCAGCGCGATCACCGCATCCAGGTGGGCGGCCAGCTCGAAGCCGGGCAGCACGGTGCGGGCACGCAGATCGAACAGTTGCACCGCGTCGAAGGCGGCCGCGGCTTCGAGGTCACGGCTGTCGGCGTCGGGCACGGCCAGCCCGGCCAGCGGCAGCAGCCACTCGTCTTTCAACCCGGTGCGGGCACGCGAGGTCAGCACCAGGCGCAGCAGCGGCCAGGCAGCCAGCAAGGGCTCGAGCCAGGTGGCCAGCGCGGGCAGGTGCTCGGCGTTGTCCAGCACCAGCAGCGCGCCCTGGTGCCCGTGCCGTGCGGTGATCTGCGCCACCCCGTCGGTGGCGTCGTTCACGCCCGAGCCCAGTGCCTGCGCGATGCACCCGAACAGTTGGGACTCGCTGCCCACGTCCTGCAGGCCCACCCAGTGCACACCGGTGCTTGCCTGGCTCGCCAGTGCCGGCAACTGCTCGCGTGCGAAGCGGCTCTTGCCGATGCCGCCAGGGCCCAGGATGGTGACGACACGGCAAGCCTCGCGCTGCAACAGCGCCGACAGTTCCCGCCCTTCGCTGCGGCGGCCGACAAAGGCGTCTGGCGCCGGCCGCCAGGGTGTACCCGGCGGCAGGCTGGTGTGGGCTGGGGTCGCTTCGTGCACCGGCGCCCGGCTGTTGGCGGGGGCCTGTGCAGCGGGCTCCATCAGCTCACGCGCAGCCGAGCGAACGGCGGCCGAAGGTTCGACGCCCAGTTCTTCGGCAAGCCGGCGCACATAGGCCCGGTGCAGGGCCTGGGCTTCTGCCGCCTTGCCATCGCCCACCAGCACGGCCAGCGCCGCCAGCAGCGCACGTTCGTCGTAAGGGTCGTCGTCGACCAGCCGCCGCGCCGCGGCCGCCCGTTCAGCCGCGGTGGCCCAGGTGGGCAAGACCGCCAGCGCGGCGTCGCGCCACTGCACATGCAGGCTGGCACGGTGCACCTTCAGCCAGGCCGCGAAGCCGCTTTGGCCCACGTCGTCCAGCCCGGCCAGCAGCGGGCCGCGGTACAGCTCGCAGGCCTCGACCAGCCGCCCCGCTGCCAGTGCCTTCTTGAACGTGGCCACGTCGGTGTCGACCGGCCAGCGCAGGCATTCGCCACGTGTCTGCAGGTCGGCCGACCAGGCCGCTTCGCGGGCGCGGAACACGATCTTGCGCAGATTGCGCCGTGCCGCGGCGGCAGCGTGTTCCGGCCACAGCAGGTCGGCCAGGCGGTCGCGCTCGACCCACTCGCCGCTGTAGGCCAGGTAGGCCAGCAGCTGGAAGCGCCGCTCGTTGGCAAAGGCCACCGACACCGGGCCGGCGTGCAGCAAGGGCGCACCCAGCAATTGCAGCTGCACCCCAGGCGGCTTGACTGGCGGCCTGTCGGTGACAGTCATGCGGGGGGCCTCGGGCTGCCGGCCGCGGGCGTCGCGGCCGTGGGGTGTCGATGCCGGGAACGGTGCGCTGTCGTCAACGAGCCGCAGGCGGTTCCCGGCGCGGATGGCTGCTCGCCGTTGTGCCCGCGATGATACGCAGCGGCCTGGTCCCGGCCCCCTTCAAGCGGCGGCGGTGCTGGCGGCTGCCACTGCATCACGCAGGGCACCGATGAAGGCCTGCGTGGCGGGCGAGCGCAGCTCGTCGCGTCGCACGCTGAAGCCCACCGGGGCCAGGCTGCCGGGCAGTTCGACCGGCAGGCACACCAGCAGCCCACGTGCCTGCACCGCCACGGCCGCACGCTGGGCCAGCACACCCAGCATGTCGCTGCCTTCCAGCACCGCGATGCGGGTCATCGGTGAACTGGTGACCAGCGCCGGCTTCGGGGTTGCCATGCCGGCGCGGGCAAAACATTCGCCCAGGTGACGACGCACGTGCGAAGGTTCTTCGGGCAACACCCATGCGGCGCTGGCCAGGTCGGCCAGGCCCAGTGTGGCGCGCCGCAGCAGCGGATGGCCCGGCCGGCACACCAGGCACAGCGGCTCTTCGTACAGCGCCTCGTGTTCGACGCTGCCGGTGCGCCCATGTTCGGGCAGGCGCCCCACCACCAGGTCCAGCGTGCCTTCGTGCAACTGGCGCAGCAGTTGGTCAGAGCTGCCTTCCAGCAGATGGATCTGCAGCCGCGGGTGGCTCTCGTGCAGCCGCACCACGGCGGCCGGCACCAAGGTCAGCGCGGCCGCGGGCAGGGCGCCCACACGCACCTGGCCCAGCCGGCCCTGCGCAAAGTCGCGCGCCGCTTCCAGCGCGGCCGACACATTGCCCAGGATGGCGCTGGCGTTGTGCACAAACATCTGCCCCGCCGGCGTCGCCACCATGCCGGCGCTGGAGCGCTGGAACAGCGGCACGCCCACCACCGCTTCCAACTCCTTCAAAGCCTTGGTGGCGGCCGACTGCGTCATGTGCAGCGCTTCGGCGGCGCGCCGCAGCGAGCCGCTGGCGGCCACCGCCTGCACCAGGGCCAGCTGCTTCAGCCGCAGGCGGCCGTCGGCGCCGGGTGGTGTCATGCGCCGCCGCGCAGGGCGGTCACGGCTTGCCCGCGCCCTGTTTGACGGCGTCGCTGACCACCGGCTGCCAGCGCACGAATTCCTGCGCCAGCCAGCGCCGGGCTTCGGCCTGGCTGCTGGTGGGCGACACCGTGATGGCCAGTTCTTCGAAGCGCTTGATCAGCGACGGGTCCTGCAGCGCGGTGACGGCGGCGGCGCTGAGCCTGGCCAGCACTTCGTCGGGTGTCTTGGACGGCGCAAACATGGCCTGCCAGGCATTGGTGCCGATGCCGCCGTAACCCTGTTCCTTCATCGTCGGCACGTCGGGCAGGATGGGCAGGCGGTTTTCCGATGTCACGGCCAGCGCCTGCAACTGCCCGCTCTTCAGAAAGGGCAGCGCACTGGCCACGTTGCGCAGCGCCATCTGCACCAGGCCGGTGACGATCTCGGTCTGGCTGCTGCCGCCGCCGGCACTGACGGGCACCAGGCTCAGCTGGATGCCGGCGCGCTTTTGCAGTTCCAGCATGTCCAGGTGCGAATAGCTCAGGATGCCCGAGGCGTTGTAGAAATAGGGCTCGGGCCTGGCCTTGGCCGCGCTGACCAGTTCGGCCATCGTGCGCACCGGGAAGTCTTTCTTCGTGGCCACCAGCACCGCGGGCACTTCCACCAGGCGGCTCACCACCGACAGCTCGGCCTGGATGCGCGCCACCGCCTCGTCGCCCTTGATCAGCGGGTTGATGGTGTTGGTGGTGACATTGCCCACCAGCACGGTGTAGCCGTCGGGTGCAGCCAGGGCCACGGCCTGCAGCGCCAGCTGGCCGTTGGCGCCCGGTTTGTTCTCGATGATGATGGTCTGCTTGAGCACACGGCCCATGGCTTCGGCCACGATGCGCGCGGCCACGTCGGTGGCACCACCGGGGCCGTAGGGCACGATCATCTTGATCGGCTTGTCGGGGTAGGCCTGCACGGCCAGCGGAAGGGCCAGGCAGGTGGCGGCGAGCAGCGTGGCGGCGGCGCGGCGGCCGAGGGGGGTGTTCATGTCTGTCTCCTGTCGGTGTTTTTGTGTGCAGACCGCTTCAGCGCGTCAGGCCCAGTGCCTGGAAATACGCGGCGTCGGGCGCCTTCTGCGTCCAGCCGGGCTTGCCGCGGTTGTCCAGGTGGCGCGACTGCATGTCGGCGCCGTAACGCACGCGGAAAAGGATCGATGGCGCGTCGCCGTTGGTGTATTCATGCACCTCGCCCGGCGGGTGCACGACAAAGCCGCCGGGCCGCACCTCGACGCTGCCCTCCAGCGTGCGCATGGTGCCGCCACCCTGGAAGCAGAAGTAGATCTCGGTGGCCTCGGGGTGGCAGTGGAAGGGGCTGATCTGGCCCGGTGACCAGCTGGCCACCGACACGTCGCCATCGGCGACCGTGGCCAGGATGGTCTCGACGTGGTGCACGGTGTCGAACGAGGACTCGCGCTGGATGTCGAAGTTGAGCATGGGCTGAGGCTGTGCAGTGTTGGGGTACGGGGACTTTGTGGGTCCACACACCGCAGCACAACTGAAAACCGCGCCGGGGGGTGATCACCTGCGGTGATATCGGGGCAGACCCTGGGCTCCCCATCGCTGGCTCGCGCCGCTCAACGGGGCCCACCGCGCGACACGCGGGCGGCGTGTCGCGCGACGGCCTTCACTGCTCGGCGGTGACCTTCAGCTCGTTCACCACCTTGGCCCACTTGGCGGACTCGGCGGCCACAAACTGCGTGAACTCCTCGGGCGACTTGCTGCCCTCGGCACCGATCAGCATTTTGTCGAAGCCCTGCTTCAGGTCCGGCTGGGCCAGCACCGCCTGCACGGCGGCGTGCAGCTGATGCACGATGGCACGCGGTGTGGCCGCGGGCACAAACAGGCCTTGCCAGGCGTTGGTGCCGATGCCCGGGTAACCGGCTTCGGCCATGGTGGGCACATTGGGCAGTTCGGGCATGCGCTGCGGTGTGGTCACCGCCAGGGCCTTCAGGCGGCCGCCCTTGACCAGGCCGATGGCGCTGCTGACGTTGGTGAAGGCGATCTGCACTTCATTGCCCACCATCGCCGTCACGAACTGGCCGGCGCCGCCCTTGAAGGGGATGTGCACCATGTTCAGGCCGGCTGCACGTTCCAGCAGCAGCATGTCGATCATCGCGTAGGAACCCGCACCGGCCGACGCGTGGTTCACGGCGCCGGGCCGGGCCTTGGCGTCCTTCACCAGTTCGGCCACCGTGTTGGGTGCATACAGGCCCGACGACGCCAGCACACCCGGGATGTTGGCCACCATCGACACCCCCACCAGATCCTTGCCGACATTGACCTTCAGTGTGCTGGCGTAGGTGGTGGGGTTGATGGCGTTGGTCGACACATTGCCCAGCAACATCGTGTAGCCGTCGGCCGGCGCACGCGCCACCATGTCCACCGCGATGTTGCCTGCAGCGCCTGGCTTGTTTTCGACGATGACGGTCTGCTTGAGCACCTCGCCCAACTTCTGCGCCACGGCGCGTGCGACGTTGTCGCTGGCACCACCCGGGCCGAAGGGCACGACGATGCGCACCGCGCGGTTGGGAAAGTCGCTTTGTGCATGGGCGGCGCCGGCCAGCAGGCCCAACGTCGCGGCAATGATGAAGCTCTTCATTTGTCTGTCTCCGTTTGTTGTGTCGTGCGGGGAATGATGGGCAGCAGCACGTAGGCCTCGTCCGGGCCGCCGGTGTGCAGCGTGACCCGGTTGTGGAATACCTCGGGCGGGCGGTCTCGCGGGTCGTCGTGCAGGAAGGGTCCGCAGCCCTTCAGCTCGTTCTTGAAGTGACCCAGCCGCGCGCCCGTGGTCTTGGCAAACTCGTAGTCACGCCCACGAACCGTCAGGCCGATGCGGTGACCGGCCGGCACCACGATGCTGGTGGGCACCAGCTCCACGTCCAGCGCCACTTTCTCTCCAGGCTTCAGCGGCTGAAGTTCGTCGTGGGTGTGCATGGGCCGGTAGGGCTCGCTCAGCTTCGGGCAGGTCTTGCGGTGTGAAGCGCGCAGCCAGCCCTGGGCCACCGGGGTGTGCGGGTCGATGGCGCCCTGGAAGGTGACTTCACGCAGGTCGGGTGTGAAGACCCGCAAGACCACGAAGATGTCGGCGTCATCGGTGCTGGACGACACGGTCAAGCGGCAGGCCGCCGGACCGGTGATCTCGGTGTCTTGCTGCAGCGGTTCGCTGAGAAAGGTGACACCGTCTCCCGTGGCGTCGTAGCCGATGCTGCAGCCCGCTTGCGCCGGCGCCTGCCCCAGCCCCGAGGTGGCGCCGTGCAGGTGCATCTTCGTCCACGCGGTTCGGGCCAGGGGCCATGTGTCTTCGAAGCGCTCTTCGAAGTGCGTGGTGTGGCGCACCTGCAGTTGCACACGCTGGCGTTTGTCCCAGCCGTTGTCTTCGCCTTTCAGGAAGTGCGCGAAAAACTGCTTCTGGATGCGGATGCCGTACTCGGTGTAGTAATGCGTCCAGTGTTCCAGGCCGTGGGCTTCCAGCCATTTCTGCTTCGATGCCGGCCGCACGAAGCCCTCGAAGTTGCCCCGGGTGTGCAGCCCCTGGCCGCCCCAGTTGGCGGTGGTCAAGAGTGGCACGGTGATCTTGTCCCACTGCGGCATGCGTGCCAGGTGCCAGTCGTCGATCAGCGGGTGCGCCAGGATCTCGTCGCCGAAGCTGCAGCGGTTCTTCTGCAGCTCTTCGTCGGACAAGGTGTCCGGGCCGCACACCGTGTCACCGTGCACGCGGCTCTTCGGTCCGCGCAGGCCCAGGCCGTTCTGCACCGACTTGATCTGGATGTCGAACCAGTGCGCCCAGAAGGTGTTGACGATGCCGCCGTGGTGCGTGGCGTCGCGGTACCAATCAGAGGCACCTTCCCAGATGCACATGGCCGCCAGGTGCGGCGGTTGTTTGCTGGCTACCAGCCACTGGTTCTGGCCGAAGTAGGACACACCCGTCAGACCCACCTTGCCGGTGCTCCAGCGCTGCTGCGCGGCCCATTCGATGCACTCGTAAAAGTCCTGCGTCTCGCGCGGCGAGAAGTGGTCCACGTAACCAGGCGAACGGCCGCAGCCGCGTGAATCGACACGCACCACCACATAACCTTCGTGCACCCACTTTTCAGGGTCCAGCACTTCCCAGCTCTGGTACTTGTTGGTCGAGCCGTAGGCCACGTCGGGGTGTTTGGCCACCATCGCGTTCCAGGCGCTGGGGTAACCCTCTTGAAACGCCAGGCCCTTGGCATACGGGCCGTAGCTCATCAGCACCGGGTAGCGCTGATCGGGCCCGCTGCCCACCGGGCGGTAGATGTCGGCGCGCAGCACCAGGCCGTCGCTGGCCTCGATGGCCACGTCCCAGTCGATCTGCATGCCGTCGGCCACTTCGCTGCGCATCTTCAGCTTCTCCATCAGATGCGGTGACCGACGCCGCCGACCACGCTCTTGGCACTGACCACGTCGGTGTCCTCGATGGCGTGCAGGCCGTGTGGCACGTTGGGCAGCATGTGTGCCGCTTCGCCAGCGTTGACGGTGTACTTCTGGCCGTCGATGGTCATCTCGACCTTGCCCTTCAGCACGATCAGGATCTGCTCGTGCGGATGCACGTGAATCTCGGCGCCCTTGCCGGCTTCGTAGCTGAACACACCCACCTCGATGGACTGGCCGGTGACCAGCCGACCGAAGGCCGTGGAGTGTTTGGGGGTGACAAATTCAGGGGCCATGCTGGCCAGCGAGATGACGCTCATGCCGCAGCTCCTTCGTACCTGATGCCGTGCAGGCCGTGCGTGGCGTCCTTGCAGGTGAAAAACACGCAGTCGGCTTCGGCCGTGGCGCCGCCCTGGTGCACCTGGCCTGCGGGCACGTAGATCAGCCCCTGCGGCCCCACCTTGTGCACCTGGCCGTCGATGCGGTACTCGAAGTGGCCTTCGAGCACGTAGATCCACTGTTCGTTGGGGTGGCTGTGGGGCTGGCCCATCACACCGGCCGGCGCGCGCATCAGCGCCACGATCATGCGGTCGCCTTCGACGCAGCCGCCGAACACCGGCGAATAGTCGGGGCCGCCCTTGATCTGGTTCAGGGCGGCGAAGTCGAACACGTACTCACCCGGAGCGGCGCGTTTGGCGCCCGGGGTACGGGCTTCTGGGGGTGTGGATGTGGTGGCGGTCATCGGTGCGGCCTGACAGGGTTTGTTGTCGAAGGCGCGCAGTCTAGGAAGACCCGCCGAAAAGGAAAAATTATTTAAGGTGCTGTCGGGCAGTAGATTTCTTGATGCGTCGACGTTGCGGCGTTAGCCTGCTGAGGGGCAGATTCAGCTGCGCCAGTACCTGCTGGTTCAGCGACTCTGCCGTGGCGTGCAGCGCCAGGTAGAAGGCATGGGCGGCAGGCGACAAAGGTCGGCGCAGTGGCTCGACGCAGTCGAAGTCCAGCCACAGTTCGGGGCTGACCAGCGTGTTGATGGTGAGGCGGGGCTGCGCGATCTCGGCCGACATCATGATCGCGGGCAAGAGCGTGCGCCAGTCGGTGCCCTGCACGATGTCCAGCGTGGTGAACATCACGTCCAGGTCCATCAGCCGCGTCACCCGCACGCCAGCGGCCGTGAAGTAGCGCTCGAAGGCCGCGCGGCGGATGTTGCGGTGGCTGGGCAGGATCAACTTCAACTGACCCAGGTCCTTCATCGCCACCGGCTCCAGGTGGCGCAGGCCACGGCCGTTGGCCGACACCAGCACCTCGGGTGTGCGCAGGAAAAACGTGGCCTTCAGGCCCGGGTGTTCCAGCAGCGTGGGCACGATGGCGAAGTCCATCTCGCCCGATTCCACCTGCTGCGCCAGCAGGCGGCTGTGGCCTTCGATCACCGTGATGCGCACATTGGGGTGGCGCGCGGTGAAGTCGATCAGCGTCGGCGCCAGCGCGCTGCGGGTCACGGCGGCCATCAGGCCCACCGTGACTTCACCGATCAGGTCGTCGCGGAACTCGCGCACCTCGCGGTTGGCGGTTTCCACGCCGCGCAGCAGTTCGATGCAGCGCCGGTAGTAACTCTCGGCCGCCGGCGTGGGCGTGACGACGCCACCGTCGCGGTTGAACAGGCTCACGCCGTGGCTGGCCTCGAGCTTGCGGATGTGCTGCGACACCCCCGACTGGGTGGCGTTTTCGCGGCTGGCGGCACGGGTGAAAGAACGCTCTTCGAACACCGCCACGAAGAGGCTGATGTCCTTGAGCGTGGCGTCGAACTTCATCCCCGCATTGGATCAGACACAGCGTCGGTGCCGATCGATGCAGGTGTCCAGCACCAGGCCGCCGTCCTTCTGCCACCAGTTGCCACGCGAGAAGATCTCGACCTCGCTGTAACCGGCAAACCCTTGTGCTTCCACCAGTGCGCGGATGCGCGGGATGTCGATGACCCCGTCGCCCATCATGCCGCGGTCCTCCAGCAGGTGCGTGGTGGGCGTGAGCCAGTCGCAGACGTGGAAGGCCAACAGCCGGGCCTTGCCGGCGCGGGTGATCTGTTCGGCCAGCGTCGGGTCCCACCAGACGTGGTACAGGTCCACCGCCAGGCCCAATGCGCCGGTGCGGCCGGGGTCGAGTGCATCGCAGACGTCCAGTGCCTGCGCCATCGTGTTGATGCAGGCACGGTCGGCCGCGTACATGGGGTGAAGCGGTTCGATGGCCAGCGGCATGCGGCGTTCGCGGGCGTCTTCCAGCAGCGCGGCGATGCCTTCGCTCACCTGTTCACGCGCGCCAGCCAGATCGCGATGCGCTGCATGGCCGGCCAAGGCGCCGGGCAGGCCGCCCACCACCAGCACCAGGCAGGGCGCGTTCAGCGTGCAGGCTTCGTCCAGCGCACGCCGGTTGTCGTCGCGGCTGGCTTGCCGGCTTGCGGCGTCGGTGTAGGTGAACATGCCACCGCGGCAGTAGCCCGACAGTTCGATGCCGTGATCCTTCAGCTTGTGCGCCGTGGCTTGCAAGCCGGCGGCAGCGACCTGGTCTCGCCAAGGTGAAACCGCGCGGATGCCACGTTCGGCGCAGGCGTCCAGGATGTCCAGCAAGGGCCAGTCCACCCCGTGTTGCTGGCGCACGGTGGCGGTGTTGATGGACAGCCAGCGGTGGTTGTCGCCGAAGTTGCGAAAGGGGGTGTTCATCGGGGTACCTCGCGGCGCAGTTGTCGAACGATGGCCGCGTTGTCGAGTTCACCGTCGCCGTGGGCCACGGCCGCGCGCAGCAGCTCGGCGTGCACGGCCGACAGCGGCAGGTGCTGTCCGGCCCTGGCGGCTTGCTGCAGCATCAGGTCGACATCCTTCAGGTGCTGGCGGATGCGTGACTGTGGCTGCTCGAACTGGCCGCTGACCATCATTGCGCCCTTGGTCAGCGCGGCGTCCGAACGTGCTGGCGTGGCCAGCACCATCGCCAGGAAACGGTCGGGTGCGATGCCCAGCGCTTCGGCAAACACCAGGCCCTCGGCCAATGCGGCGCGGTTCAGGCCCAGCACCAGGTTGGTGGCCAGCTTGGCGCGAGCACCCATGCCGGCGCCGCCCACATGCACCTGGCGGGTGGACAGCGCGTTCATCACGTCCGCGTGGCGTGTCAGCGCCTCGGAACCGGCACCCAGAAGCAGCGTGGCCTCGCCAGCCGCTATCTGTTGGCTGGAGCCCGACAGCGGCGCTTCGATGAAGTCCACACCGCGGCCAGCCAGCCGGGAGGCCAGCGCCTGCAGGGCATCGGGGTCGCCGGTGGAGCAGTCGATCAGGGCTTGAGGCAGCGCGCCGGCCATCAGCCCCTGCGGGCCTTCGACAACGTCCAGCACGCCTGTTGTGTCGAACACGGCCAGCACGGTGCGCGGGCAGATGGCACCCAGTTCACCCAAGCTGCCGGCCAGTCGGCGGCTCTGCGCAGCCCAAGTGGCGCGGGCCGCTTCCTGGCGGTCGAAGCCCACGGGCTCGAAGCCCGCGGATTGGAGCCGGGTGGCCAGCGCCTGGCCTACGAGCCCAAGCCCGACGATACCGATGTTCAGGGTCTTCATCGTGGCAGGGAAGCACCGCCGCAGATGGCGATGTCCTGTCCGGTGATGGCCGCGGCAGCGGGCGACAGCAGATAGGCCGCCAGCGCAGCCACTTCATCGGGCCGGATCAAGCGGCCCAGGGGCGGCAGGCGTGGTGCGGTGCTGGCGCGGGCCGGGTCGATCAGCATGGGCGTGTCGGTGGCCGCGGGTGAGATCACGTTGACCGTGACGCCGTCGGCCACCACCTCGGCCGCCCAGCTGCGTGCCAGCGACAGCAGCGCTGCCTTGCTGGCCGCGTACTGGCTGCGCCCGGCCATGCCGCGCCAGACGCGGCTGCCGATGAACACGACTCGGCCCTGGCGCTGCTGGCGCATGGCTGGCAGCACGGCGTTGGCCAGCGCCGTCGCTGCCTGAACGTGCAACTGCCACATCAGCGTGCCGTCGTCCGGGTTCAGCGCGCCCAGTTCGCCGGCGCGCAACACACCGGCGGCGTGCACCAGGGCCTGGGGCGTGCTGTCAGCCAGCAAGTTGGCCAGCAGTGAATTGCAGTGTGAGGGGTCGCGCAGGTCCACTGCATGCGCCGTGAAGTTCTCGTCGCTCAGCGTGGTGGCCGCGCGGTCCAGGCCGTGCACGCGCCAGCCGTCGGCCAGCAGCCGCCGGGCAATCGCCGCACCCATGCCCGAACTGCTGCCTGTGACGAAGGCGCTGTGCTGCAACTGCTGGCGCCTCACGGGCGCTTGCGATCAAGTTGGCCGCCACGGTTCCGGCTGTGCCGGCCCACTGGCGGGCGGCCGCCCTGAGGGGTGGCGAGCGATGGTGAGCTCAAGAGCCTCATTCGACGCTGATCTTCTTGTCCGCGATGATCTTCGCGGAAGCCGCCATGTCGTCGGCCTGGAACTTCGCAAACTCGGCCGGGCTGCCACCGCCGGGCACCAGGCCGTCGGCCACCAGCAGCCCGGCCATGTCCACGGCCAATGCCTTGTTGACGGCGGCATTGAGCTTGTTCACCACGTCGGCCGACGTGCGGGCCGGCGCCCACAGGCCGTACCAGCTGGCGCACTCGAAGCCGGGCAAGGTTTCGGATGCGGTGGCCACGTCGGGCAGGTTGGGCAGGCGCTTGCCCGACGTGACCGCAGCCACCTTCAACTGGCCGCTGCGGTGGAACTGCACCGAACCCAGCACGGGGTCGATGAAACCTTCAATCTGGCCGCCTATCAGGTCCTGGAACGCCGGCGCCGTGCCCTTGTAGGGCACGATGGTCAGGCTGATGCCGGCAGCCTGTTCCAGTCGCGCCGTGCACAGATGGCCGGCAGAGCCCACCGAGCCGACGGCGAAGTTCAGCCGGCCCGGCTGTGCCTTGGCAGCAGCCACCAGACCCTTGATGTCGCTCACCCCCAGCTTGGGGCTGAGCGCAATCGACAGCGGCGCCTGCGCCACCAGGCTGATGGGCACGAAGTCGGTCTGCACCTTGTAGGGCACCGACTTCATGGTCATCGGCGCGGTGACGAAGGTGCTGGCGTTGAATAGCAGCGTGTAGCCGTCGGCGGCGGCCTTGGCCACCGCGTCGCCACCGATGACACCGTTGCCACCCGGCCGGTTCTCGACGACGAAGGTCTGGCCCAGCTGGTCCTGCAGGCGCTGCGCCAGCATGCGGCCCACCTTGTCCAGCGTGCCCCCCGGCGGGAAGGGGATGACCATGCGCACGGTCCTTTCGGGCCAGGACTGGGCCAGGGCAGGGCTGGCCAGGGATGCGGCGAGCAGGGTGGCCAGTAGAGGCAGAAGGGGCTTTGTCATGTTGTCTCCTGGGTCTGGGTGGTTGACCGGTTCACTCGACACCATGCACCGCCAGCAGCGCCTGCATGCGCCGCACGGCGCGGTCGGGTTCGGCGATCAGCCCGGCTGCGTCGGCCAGGCGGAACAGTTCGCACAGGTGCAGCAAGGAGCGGGTGCTCTGCTGCCCGCCCACCATCGTGAAGTGGCTCTGGTGGCCGTTCAGCCAGGCCATGAACACGACGCCGGTTTTGTAGAAGCGGGTCGGTGCCTGGAAGATGTGACGCGACAGCGGCACCGTGGGTGCCAGGATGGCGTGGAACCTGGCCGTGTCACCCGCGGCCAGCGCGGCCAGTGCGGCACTCGCGGCTGGCGCGACAGCGTCGAAGATGCCCAGCAGCGCGTCGCTGTGCCGGTGCGTGGTTTCGCTGCCCACGCCGTCGCCGGCTATCAACTCGGCGTAGTTGAAGTCGTCGCCGGTGTACATGCGCACGCCCGGGGGCAGGCGGCGGCGCATGGCAATCTCCTTGTCCTTGTCGAGCAAGGAAATCTTGATGCCGTCGACTTTGGTGGCATGCGCCAGGATGATGCCCAGCGCGGTGTCCATCGCCGCGTCCACATCGGCGCTGCCCCAGTAGCCGGCCAGCGCGGGGTCGAACATGTCGCCCAGCCAGTGCAGCACCACGGGCTGCCTGGCCTGGCTGAGCACACGGCTGTAGACCCGTTCGTAGTCGGCCGGGCCCTTGGCCACCCGCGCCAGCGCACGGCTGGCCATCACGATGAGCTTGCCACCCAGCTTCTCGATGGCGGCCATCTGCTCTTCGTAGGCGCAGATCACGTCGTCCACGCTTTTCGCGTCTTCCACCGCCAAGTGATCGGTGCCGCAGCCGCTGGCCAGCGTAGCACCCGGCACGTCCTTGGCCGCATCGATGCTGCGGCGGATGAGTTCCAGCGACGTGGGCCAGTCCATGCCCATGCCGCGCTGTGCCGTGTCCATGGCCTCGGCCACCCCCAGGCCCATCTGCCACAGGCGCTGGCGGAAGGCGATGGTGGCGTCCCAGTCCACCGCACACTGCAGCCAGGGGTCGATGGCCGCACGCGGGTCGGCCACCACGTGGGCGGCGCTGTAGGCGATGCGGTTGAAACGTGTGCCAGGCGCGGCGGGCGTGAAGTTGCCGGGGCCGCGCACCGTGTGCGCGGCCAGCCGGCCGTTGGCGGTGGGCAGGGTGATCTGCATCACAGCGCCAAGGCAGGCACGTCGACCCAGCGCCGTTCCTTCGAGCTCTGCAGCGCGGCTTCCACCAGCTGCACACCCTTGGCACCTTCGGGCAGCGTCCAGCGGTAGGGCGCGCCGGCGGTTTCGTCGTCCACCACGTGGCGGATGAAGGCTTCCCACTGCAGCTTGAAGCCGTTGTCGTAGACCTGCGTGTCTGGCACTTCCTGCCACTGCTCGAAGAAGTTCATGGTCTGCTTCACGTCGGGGTTCCACACCGGACGCGGTGTGTTGACGCGGCTCTGCGCTCGGCAGTCCTGCAGCCCGGCGACAGCCGAGCCGTGGGTGCCGTCGACGTGGAAGGTGACCAGGTCGTCGCGGCGCACCCGTGTGGCCCAGCTCATCGTCATCTGCGCCACCACGGGTTCGCCGTTGTGGCCCTTCAGCTGCGCCGTGGCGTAGGCCGCGTCGTCGGCGGTGCAGTCGTAGGGCTTGCCGGCTTCGTCCCAGCGTTTGTCGATGTGCGTGGACGCCAGGCAGGTGATGGACTGCACTTCACCGAACAGGTTGTCCAGCACATAGCGCCAGTGGCACATCATGTCCAGGATCATGCCGCCGCCGTCTTCGGCACGGTAGTTCCAGCTGGGGCGCTGGATGGGCTGCAGGTCACCTTCGAAGACCCAGTAGCCGAAGTCGATGCGCACGTTGAGCATGCGGCCGAAAAAGCCGGCACGGCGCAGCATGTCCAGCTTGCGTAGGCCGGGCAGGAAGAGCTTGTCCTGCACCGCGCCGTGTTTCAGGCCCGAGGCCTGCGCCTGTTGGCAGATCTGCACCGCCTCGGCCAGGTTGGTGGCGATGGGCTTTTCGCAGTAGACGTGTTTGCCGGCACGCAGCGCCTTGGCCAGCAGCGTGGGTCGCATCTGCGTGGTGCCGGCGTCGAAGAACACGGTGTCGGCCTTGTTGTCGAGCGCCGCGTCGAGGTTGGTGCCGAAGCGCGCGATGCCGTGTTCACGCGCCAGCGCCTCGATCTTCTCGGCGTTGCGGCCGATCAGCACCGGGTCGGGCATCACCTTGTCGCCATTGGACAGGGTGACACCGCCTTGTTGGCGGATGGCCACGATGGACCGGATGAGGTGCTGGTTCAGGCCCATGCGTCCGGTGACGCCGTGCATGATCAGGCCGAGATTGCGGGTCGCCATGTTCTGCGTTCCCTTATTGCGTGGGTGCCAGGCCCGCGGCCTTCACCAGCGTGGCGTTGCTGGCCACTTCGGTCTTGATGTAGGCGTCGAACTGCTCCGGGCTCATGGTCCAGGCATCGGCTCCCAACTGCGTGAAGCGCTCCTTGACCTCGGGCAGCGCCAGGGCCTTGATGACCTCGGCGTTCAAGCGGTTGACGATGTCGCGCGGTGTCTTGGCCGGCACCATCATGCCGATCCAGAAGTTGAACTCGCTGCCCGGCACACCGGCTTCGGCCGTGGTGGGCACGTCGGGCAGGGCGGTGGCGCGGCGCGGCGAACCCACGGCCAGCGGCAGCAGGCCACCGCTCTTGATCTGGCCGATGACCGGTGCGATGGGCGAGAAGTAGTAGTCCACACGGCCCGACAGCACTTCGCTGACGGCTTCGGCCGAGCCCTTGAACGGGATGTTGGTGGCGTTGATGCCGGCGGCCATCTTGAACTTTTCGGCGTTCAGGTGCGTGGCGCTGCCCTGGCCCGCCGAAGCGAAGTTCAGACCGGCGGCATTGGCCTTGGCTGCGGCCACCAGTTCCTTCACCGACTTGATGTTCTTGGCCGGTGAGATGACCAGCACATTGGGTGTCGAAGAGATCGGCGTGACACCCGCGAAGGCCGTCAGCGTGTCGAAGGGCAGCTTGGCGAAGGTGCTGGGGCTGACGGTGTGCGACGACGAGTGGATCATGATCGTGTAGCCGTCGGGCTCGGCCGTGGCCACCAGGCCCTGGCCGATGGTGCCGCTGGCGCCGCCCTTGTTTTCCACCACCAGTTGCTGGCCCAGGCTGGCCGACATCTTGTCGCTGATGGCGCGCGCGATGATGTCGGTGGTGCTGCCGGCAGCAAAGGGCACGATGACGCGGATGGGTTTGTTCGGGTAGCCGGCTTGCGCCAAGGCCAGCGTGGGGACGAAGGCAGCGGCGGCCAGGGCCAAGGCGGCGCGGCGCGGGAGGTTGCGGGTCTGGGGCATGGTGTCTGTCTCCTGTGAATTCACCGTTCGGTGAATATGTTGCTGATTTTGGCGGCGCCAAGACGGCGAAGGGAGCGGGTTAACCCGAGGCGTCTCTTTGCCGGCAAAAGATCTCGCGACCCCGGTGGACGTGCGGTGGAAGCCGAGATCAGCGTTTCAAACTCATAATTCACCAAGCGTTGAATTAGCTACCGGTCTCGCACCTGACGCCTTGGGTCACGGCATGACGTGCAGTTCGCTCCACAGCGGATGCACCGCGCTGGCAAAACCTGGCACGTGCAAGCTGCCCAGATGGATCCGACCGTGCTGCACCACCAGCCGCGGCCCGTGAGCAGCAGCACCCGTCCCTGAGCCAGCCCCTGCGTAGAAGCCGGGATGTGCATCGGCGAAGGCTTGCGCTTCGGCCCGCGGCGCCACACCGAACCCGTCGACGTAGTGGTGCCCATTGCGTTCGATGTGGGTCACGCCCAGGCTGGCGGCCAGCAGCGTGTCCTGCTGCACGGCCAGGCCGGCCTGGCAGGTGAGGTCTTCACCCGACAGCAGCAGGCGCTGCGGTTCCTGTGCAATGCGTGCGGCGCTGTGCAGCGAGCGGTACAGGCCCTTGCAGGCCTTGCTGGAGATGCCGCGGTAGCCGAGTGCAAGGCCCCGTTCGAACACGTCGGGGTGATCGTCGGACTCGTCCAGGATCACCGGCACGCCGATGCCAAGGCCGTCGATCGGGGTGTCCAGCGCACGTGCGCGGGCAATGGGCTGTTCCAGCAGCAAGGTGCGCGACAGCAAAGCCTGCAGGGCCGGCATCGTGGCGATGGCCTGCCACCAGCGGCCCAGGGCCTGGGCGTCTGAGAAAGTCTCGTTGCCGTCGAGCGTGACGTGGTGATCCGGCACATGCACTTGAAGCAGCGCGGCGATGGCGCCGAGTCTGGCCGCATCGCGTTCGATGTCGCCGCAGAGTTTCAGCTTGAAGTGCGTCAGGCCGTAGGCGGCGATGGCCGCTTCCAGCGTGGCCGGCAGCCCGTCTTGCGGATCGGGGCCGGGCTCGTTGTCGTGCAGCCGGTCGGCCAGGCCCACCGTGTGGCGCAGCACCACGGTGTTTGTTTCGTGCAGATCGAGCTTCGCGCTCCACGGGTCGCCCAGCAGCCCGGCCCGCACGCCGCGCACCCATGGCGCACCGGCGCTGCGCAGCGCCGCGTCGGCAATGGCCTTGTCCAGCAGCGCCGCACCGAACTGCGCGGCCAGGCGCGGCAGGCCCAGCGCCGTGCCCCGTTCGATGGCTTCACCGCCGCAGATGTCGGCCAGGGCCCAGGGCGAGAGCGGCACATCGGCCGCGCCATAGGCATCACGGGCCAGGCGCAGCGCCTGGCGCAGCTGCTCGAAGTTCTGTTCGTGCGTCAGGGCCGGGTCTTTGTCGAACCACTTCGGCACCATCAGTTCGGCGGTGGCGCCTTCCACGCTGCGGCCGCCCACGGTGGCCTGAACCCGCACGAAAGCCTGAGGGCAGTGCGTGACGGTGGCCGCGCCGAAGCGGAAGGGCAGTCGCAGCGTGACCGGTCGTTCGCAGAGCTCGATGCTGCGCAGGCGCAGTTCGACCGCATGGCTGTTCATTGCAGGGCCTCCCACACACCGCGCACGTGGGCGGCGCTCGCCGCAGCGCAGGCCAGTGGCTCGGGTTCGTAGACAAAGGGCTCCAGCGCCACCCAGCCGCGGTAGCCCTGGGCCTGCAGCACACGCAGCACGGGTGCCACGGGCGTGTCGCCCTGGCCGGGCCCGCGGCGGTTGCGGTCGTTGAGCTGCACGTGGGCGATGTGGCCGCTGGCCAGGAAACGCGCCAGCACCTGGGCCGGGTCCTGTGTTTCGCTCTGCGACGCCGCACTCAGGTCGAACATCGTGCGCAACGCCGGCGAGCCGATGCGGTCGACCACGGCGGCGGCTTCGGCCACGGTGTTCAGCACCGGCGTCTCGGCACGCGAGAGCGGCTCGATGCAGTACACGACGCCGGCGTCTTGCGCCACGTGCGCCAGCTGCGCCCAACCGTCTTCGCAGCGGGCCAGCGCGTCGGCCACGTTTTGCCCTGGCGCCGGCGAGCGCTGCTGCGGCGAGCCGTGCACCAGCACCTGCGCACCGCAGGCCCGTGCGAAGCGAACCAGGTGGCCGAGGAAGGTCACCGTGCGTGTGTGCAAGGCGGCGTCGGGTGTGGCCAGCGACAGCCCCGCTGGCGCCACCAGCAGCCAGTGCAGGCTGGCGATGGCCAGGCCGTGATCCGCGGTGAAGCGACGCAGTTGCTCGCCATCGGCTTCGCTCAGCGTCGACGGGTCTTCGGCCAGCGTGAACGGCGCCAGCTCCAGTCCCGTGCAGCCGATGGCCGCGGCCAGGCGGCACTGTTCGGCAAAAGGCCGGTCGCGCAGCACCTCGTTGCACAGCGCCAGTTTCATGCGGCTCTCATCCCGATCAGCGACAGCGCACGCGCCCACAGGCCACGAACGCCACGGTTGAAGGCTGGCACGTACATGAACATCGTGAAGACCGTCAGGGCGGCCAGCGCTGCGCAGATGGGCCGCGTGAAGAAGGGCGTGAAGTCACCGTCGGACAGCGTGAGGCCGCGGCGCAGGCTCTTGTCGAGCAGGTCGCCCAGCACCAGGCCCAACACCAGCGGCGGAATCGGGTAACCGCCGCGGCGCAGCAGGAAAGCCGCCATGCCGATGGCCAGCATCAGGTAGACATCGAACATCCGCGAGGCGATGGCATATGCACCCACCGTGCACAGCACGAAAACCGTGGGCATGATGATCGAACGCGGGATGCGCACGATCAGCAGCAGCGGCCTGACCAGGAAGAGGCCGAAGATCAACATGCCCAGCGTGGCCAGCAGCGTCATGGCCACCACGTCGTAGACAAACTGCGGTTGGTTCACCATCAACATCGGGCCGGGTTGCACGCCGTGGATGATCATCGCGGCCATCAGCACGGCCGACGGCGCCGAGCCGGGAATGGCCAGCGCCAGCGCCGGGATGATGCCGCCGGGAATCGCGGCGTTGTCGCCGGTTTCGGCGGCGAGCAGGCCTTCGACCGAGCCCTTGCCGTATTTCTCCTTTTCTTTGCTCGCGCGGCGGGCTGCGGCGTAGGACGACCAGGCCGCGATGTCCTCGCCCACGCCGGGCAGCACGCCCACGTAGACGCCGATCGCGCCCGAGCGAAGGATGGTTTTCCAGTGCACCAGCACATCGCGGATGCGCGGCAGCACCGAATCGACGGCGTTGAGGGTGGCGCGTTTGGCCGGCTCGGCCAGCACGATCAGGATCTCGGCAAAACCGAAGGCGCCGATCAGCGCCGGGATCAGCGAGATGCCCCCTTCGAGGTCGTGCACACCCAGCGTGTAGCGGCTGACCGCGTGCAGGCCGTCCTGCCCCACCAACGCCAGGAAGAGGCCCAGGAAGCCCATCATCCAGCCCTTCAGCGGGTCGGCGCTGGCGATCGAGCCGGACATCATCACGCCGAACAGCGCCAGCCAGAACATCTCGTAGGAACCGAAGGACAGTGCCGCTTCGCCCAGGGCCGGTGTCAGCAGTGCGAGGCAGAACACGCCGAACAGCGAGCCCATCACCGAGCCGGTGGTGGCGATGCCCATCGCGCGGCCGGCCTGGCCCTGCAGCGCGAGCTGGTGGCCGTCCAGGCAGGCCGCCGCGTTGGCCGCGGTGCCGGGAATGTTGAGCAGGATGGCCGTCCGGCTGCCGCCGTAGATGGTGCCGACGTAAGCGCAGATCAGGATCAGGATGGCGTCGTTCGGCGGCATCTTGATCGTGAGCGTGGTCAAGAGCGCGATCGCCAGCGTGGCCGACAGCCCCGGCAGGCAGCCGACCAGGATGCCGACCAGCGTCGCGGTCAGCGCATAGAGCAGCGGCCAGAAGGAGAAGAAGCTGGCCAGCGATTGGCCCAGCAGCTGCAGGCCGTCAAACATTGCGGCCGCCAGGTACTTCGGAACTCATGGCAGGCGCACCAGGAAGAGGGTCTCGAACAGGAAGGGGACGGCCAGCGCCCCGCCCACGGCCACCGCAGCGGCCACCAGCAGGCCGCGCACGGTCTGCCCGGCGGCGCGGCGCTCTGGCCACTGCAGCAGCGTGATATGGACAAAGAGGTAGATGCCCGCCACCAGGCCGAAGGGCGCCCCGTGGCCGACCAGCCCGCCGGCAAAGCCCAGGCACAGCAGCAGCGTCAGGGCCACCCGCCGCCAGTCGGTGGCGGCTGATTCTTCGGCCAGCACAGGTGCTCGCAGGCTGCGCAGCGACAGAAGCACACCGCCGACGGCGATGATCACGCCCAGGATGCCAGGCACCAGGCCGGGCGCGGCAAACCACTGCACACCCTGGGCTTCGAGCCGTTCCATCCGCAGCGCGCCCACCGTGATCGCGGCACCCAGCACCACCCACATCGCGCCCCACACACGGTCGGCGCGTGCCGGCGGCACGCCGCCGGCGACAGCTTCGCTCATGGTTCAGGGCTTGGGGATGCCCACCGTGTCGGGCGAGACCTTGGTCTTGCCGCTGTCGTGCATCAACCAGGCGTTGGCGGCAATGGCCGGTGCAGCGGCCTTCTGCGCGTCGTCGCCAGCCACCGGCTGGAACAGCGCACCGCGGCTCACCGCGTACTTCTTCACCGCCTCGTTTGTCTTGATGTTGTCGTTCCAGATCTTGGTGATGGTGGCGATCACTTCCGGCGGCACGCCCTTCGGGATGAAGATGCCGAAGTAGTTGGTGGCCACCTTCAGGTTCGGCAGCGTCTTCGTGATGGGCTCGATGGTGCCGAAACCTTCGAGCTCCAGCGCCTTGTCGCTGACCGCGGCCAGCGGGCGGATGCGCTTGGCGCGGATGTGGTCGGCCTGTTCGACGGCCAGCTGCGTGGTGACGTCGGTCTCACCGGACACGGTGGAGATCACCGCCGGATTGCCACCGTCGTAGGGCACGTGGCGGTAGGTGACACCGGCGCCCTTCGCAATGAGCTCGACCGCATTGAAGCTCGACGAAGCCACGCCGCCGGTCGACACCTTGATCTGGCCCGGCTTGGCCTTCATGGCCTCCAGCAGTTGCGGCATCGACTGGTAAGGCCCCCCGGCGTGTGCACCGACGACCGGCACGTTGGCGACGCTCAGGAACAGGTGCCAGTCCTTGGCCGGCACGTCCAGCATGCCCAGCGCCTGGTAGACACCCAGGTCTTGCGCGGCGCCTGCGGCCCAGGTGTAGCCGTCGCGCGGGGCGTCCCACACACCCTTGGTGCCGATCGAGCCCGACGCGCCGGGTTGGTTGACGATGACGATCTTCTGGCCGAGCACTTTCTCCAACTCGGCGGCCGTGACCCGGGTGACCTGATCGGTGGAGCCGCCCGCGGCCCAGGGCACGATCAGGTTGATGGGCTTGGTGGGCTTCCATTGCTGGGCCTGCACGCTGCAGGCCAGGGCCGCGCCCGCAGCGAAGGCCAGGGTGGTGCGCAAGAGGTGGCGCTTGTTCATCGTCTGTCTCCTTGTGTTGTGGTCTCGGAAGAATCTGCACCGGCTGGCGCAGTGAAAGCTCGCAGTGAAGGGTCGCAGTGAAACGTCGCAGCGAAAGTGCGCAGCTAAACGGGTGTCGGGTCAGGTACCTGGCGCAGCAGACCGCACATGCCCAGCGTCTCGGGCGTGCCGGCCAGTGCTGCGCCGACGGCGTTGGCGTCTGCGGCTGGCGGCTTGTGCAGTCGCTCGAGCGAGCGCTGCAGCCAGTGCCCCGGCCCGTTGTGGATCACGGCTTCGTACTGCGGCTGGTGTTCCGCCGCCAGCGTGCGGTGCAGGCTCACGAACCGCTGCAGTTCGGTGAAGTAGGCGGCGCGGTCCTGCTGCCACAGCTTCAGCAGCACGGTGTAGGCGTGGGTCGAGGCATCACGCCGCTGCAGCGCACCTTCCAGGCCGTGGGTGCGGGGCAAAGCGCGCAGGTGCTCGAACTTGGCGGGGTCGGCATCGACGGCGGCGCCGAAGTAGATGCGTGCGTCGCCACGTTCGGCCAGGCCGCTGTTGCTCATCAGCGCCAGCACCTCCAGGCCCCCTTCGCTGACCGAGCGGTGCAAGGTGCCCGGCCCGAACTGCACGAAGTCGCCGGCCTGCAGCGGCACACGGCGAAAGCCGCGTTCGGCATCGTGCAATTCCACCGCGCCGCTGCCCGAGATCACGTAGTAGGCCTCGTCGGTGAAGGCATGCACATGGGCACAGCCGCTCATCGTGCCGTCGGGTGCGGGCCGATGGTCGTAGACGTGCAAACGGGTCAAGCCGATGCCTGCCAACAAGCCGGTGCTCATGTCTGCGTGGGCGCCTTATTCAAAGAATGGTGAATTCTTGGCGGCACCAAGGCAAGGCGTCAATGTGTGCGCGGGTCTCAATCCCTCAGGACATACCCGAGGATCACGTCACACATGTGCATCAGGCGGGCGTTGCGCGCCTTCGGCGCCATCAGGTCGCGGCCGAAGATGGCCGACAGCGTGTGGTTGTTCGAGAGGTAGAAGTAGGACAGCCCGGCGATCGAGATGTAGAGCTGCAGCGGGTCGACGCCACCCCGGAACACGCCGCTGGCGCGCCCGCGCTCGAGCACCTCGCCCAGCGTCTGGATCAGCGGCGAGTTCAGCGCCTGAGCGCGCTGCGAGGCTTTCACGTGCCGCGCACGGTGCAGGTTCTCGCTGTTCAGCAGTGTCAGGAACTCGGGGTGCTCGAGGTAGTAGTTCCAGGTGAACTCGGTGAGCCGGCGCACCGCGTCGGCCGGTGGCAGGTCGCTCAGGCGCAGGGCCTGCTCGGCCTGGCGGATGTGCAGGTAGGCCTCTTCCATCACCGCGCGGAAGAGGTCGTCCTTGTCTTCGAAGTAGTGGTACAGCAGCTTCTTGTTGACACCGGCACGTTCGGCAATGCGCTCGACCCGGGCGCCGCCCAGGCCGTGGCCCGAGAACTCGTCGCGTGCGGCTAGCAAGATCAGCTCACGCGAGCGTGTGGCGTCGCGTGTGCGGGTCGTGGTGCTGGGGGGCTTGTCCTGGGCCATGGCGAGAGTGGAACACGCCCGACACCTGCCTGCCTGAGGGGAATCACCAAACGGTGAATTAACTGCGTTGCTAGGGAGGCGTGGCGCCTTGACACCGCAGGGGCGAAGCCTAGGATGGCTCGCGTGCCAACCCCCGATCTGCAGGACTGCAAGTTCAGCGCCTTCATCAGCTACGCGCATGCCGACGATGCCGCGTGGTTCCATTGGGTGACGCAGTTTCGCGACGAACTGGAACGGGGCTTGTCGGCACTGCTGCGCGGTGTGAAGCTGCCACGCACACACCTGTCGGGCGACAACGGCCCGGTGTCTGGCGTGCTGGGCGAGGAGCTCGAACAGCGCATCGCCGAGTCGTTTGCGATGGTCATCGTGGTGCACGACAACTACGCGCAGAGCGAGTGGTGCCTTCGCGAGCTGGTGTACTTCCACCAGCTCTTTGGCGACGAAGGTCTGCGCGAGCGCCTGTACATCGTGGCCATGGGCGAAAGTGCCATGCTGGCGGTCAGCGGCGGCGGCGTGTGGCAGAACCTGCTGCCCGGTGGCCAGCAACTGTGGATCCCTTTTTTCGAGGAACAGGACCGCAACCGCCCGCGCGACGTGTACCTGGCACCCGGTCTGGTGTCGCCGGCCTTCCGCAAACCCTTCGAGCGCCTGCGTTCCGATCTGGCGCAGAAGCTTGCAGGGCGGGGTGGGGGTCCAGGGCTCGCTTCACCACGTTCACCGCTGGCTGTGCTGCCTGTGCCCCCTTCGCGGACTCTGCTCCCACTGCACCCGTCATCCCCGGCTCTGCCGGGCAGTCCGCAGGCCCGTGTGCTGTTCGGCTTTGTGCCGCCTGCGGCCACCGCATCGGCGCAGCGTGCCGTGGCCGCCCTGGCGGCCGGCGGCGTGACGGCCCGGTTGCTGACGCCGGACACGGTGTTCGCCGACTTCGTGGATTTCGACAACGCCGAGCACCTGGTGCTGGCCTTCGACGACAGCCCGCCGATGCTCACCACGCTCAGCCCCGGCGGCCACCTGCAACTGCAGCGCGAGGCCTGGGCCCGACGCGGCCGGCCCGACGCCAATCTGCACTGGCTCGCGCTGAACCCCGGCTCGCCGCTGCCCCCGGTGTTGCAGCAGTTGCAGATGCAGCCCTTGGCGCTGGACGATCTTCTGGGACGCCTGGGCGCCCGGCGCGCAGAGCCGTCGCGGGCGGTGCGTGTCTACATCGAGAGCAACCGCCACGAGCGCACGTTGTGGGAACCCCTGGGCGAGCAGATCCAGGCCATGTGGCAGCAGGTCTGCAGCCGCTTGGCCCCCGGTCGCACGCCGCCATTGAGCCTGCGCGCACGCGGCTTGCCGGTGGACCAGATCGATGCCTTCCCCGACCTCGATGACGCCGACGGTGTGGTGTTGCTGTGGGGCAAAAAAACCAGCGAAGCCCTGGTGGCGCAGATCAACAAGGTGGAGCTGAAGCTTCCGAGCGGCCGTGCCGCGGCGCCGGGCATCGTGGCCTACCTGATGCCGCCGCAGGCCAGCAGCGAGCCGGTGCCTGCCTGGGGCTGGCAGGTGCTACGCTTCGACGCAAGCGACGAAGCAGCCATCGACGTCATCGATGACGAGCGTGGCGAACTCGAGCGCTTTGTCGAGAAGGTCTTCCGGCGGCACCAGCAGCGGGCCGGGGTCATGCCGTGAATGCACCCCGTGCCGACGACGCACGCACCCGGCTGCCGCGTGAGCCTTACCCGGGCCTGCGGCCTTTCCTCGACTTCGAGGCGGCGCTGCTGTTCGGTCGCGAGCGCCAGGTGCGCGAGGTCATCGAACACCTGAAGTCGACCCAGTTCGTGGCCGTGCTCGGCGGCTCAGGCTCGGGCAAGAGCAGCCTCATCCACGCCGGCGTGGTACCGGAACTCAGAAGTTACGGCATCGCCGGCGCCGGCGACCTTTGGCTGCCGATGACCTGCACACCCGGCACCAATGTGTCGGCACAGGACAAGCAGGCCGGCCGCCATTCGCCCATCACGCGGCTGGCGCGGCGCTTTGGCGGCCTGCTGCGCAGCCTGGGCAACGAGGCCGCCGACCTGCAGCGCGAGACCGAGATCGCGCAGATCTTCCGCCAGGAAGCCGGCTTTGCCCGCCTGCTCGAAACCTACGGCACCGACTTTGCGCTGCCACCCGGCCCCGACCCGGCCGACGCCCGCGTGCTGTTTGTGCTGGACCAGTTCGAAGAGCTTTTCCACCCCACCAACCGCGACGTGGCTGATGTGGCGCTGCTGGTCGAGCGGGTGCTCGACCACTTCTTCAACCCGCACGAACGCTGCTACGTGGTGCTGACGATGCGCAGCGAGCACCTCAACGACTGCGCCACCTACCTGGAGCTGCCCGACGCGATCAACAAGTCTTCGTACCTGATCCGCCGTCTCGATGGCGATGAACTGCGCAGCGCCATCACCGGCCCGGCGCAGCGTTTCCTGCGCCTGGCCACGCGCAGCGCGCCGCCCGGCCAGGTGCTGCCCGCCGAGGTGGTGTTCGAAGAAGCCGTGCTGCAGCGCCTCTTGCGCGACGTGCAGTCCATCACCCACGACCCCGACCATCTGCCCTTGCTGCAGCATCTGCTGGCACGCCTGTGGGAGGCCGCGCTCGAACGGCAGGAAATGGACGTGCCGGTGCCCGACCACGTCACCGTGGCTGACCTGGCGCGTGCGGTGCAGGCGGGGGCCCGCGGCCACGACAAGCCGCTGGACACGCAGGTGAACACGCTGCGCGCCTGCGTCGAGAACTGGCCCGAGACCCTGTACCAATGGCACGACGAAAACAAGCGCGTGCAGTTCGACAGCCTGTTCCGCCACCTGGCCTTCAAGGACCCGAACACCGGCCTGTATTCGCAGCAGCGCATCGACGTCGACGTGGGCGCGAAGTGGCTGGGCCCCGACAAAACACGGGCCGACCTGCGAGACCTCATCAGCGAAGGGTTCCTGGGTTCGGTGGACTACCTGTTCTGGGACGACGAAGACGCTGCGCGTGTGACGCTGAAGGTGTCGCACGAGTCCTTCATCCGCGGCTGGCCGCGCTTTCGCGCGCTCATCGACACCGAGTCGGCGCACTTCGACGAGTTCCTGGGCGTGTTGCGCAAGTGCGCCGACTGGTCGGCCAGCGGCCGCAGCGACGACGACCTGCTCGAAGCCGGCGAACTGCGGCGGCTGGGTGGGGCCGGCTTTGCGGTGCGCGTGAAGCAGCCGGACAAACGCGAGACCTGGCGGCGTTTCCTGGCGCTCGACCGTGACTGCACACGGCTGGCGCAGCACGAGCCCAGCCTGGACCGGTTTTTCGACGCGTCCACGCAGCGGCAGGCCGAACGCCGCGCTCGCGAAACACGGGCCAAACGCAGCGCGCGGTGGCTGGTGGTCTTGACGGTGGTGTTTGCCTTGTTGCCCACGGCGCTGTTTTCGGTCTTTGTGCAGGGCCCGACGATGTCGCGCGCCGAGTTGCTGTTCGACGCCGGCAACCGCGCCAACCGCACCCAGCTCAGCACCAGCCAGCCCCAGGTGGGGGCTGCAGCCGGCACGCTGGACTCGCTGTTGCGCGCTGCCGAACTGATCGAAGCCGCGCGCCAGGGCGAAGGTTCCTGGCGCATGGCCAGTTCGAGCCAGGCTCTGCAGCTGATGGGCAACTGGCCGCCCTTCAGCGAACAGCGTGACTTCCTGGCCCGCGTCTTCACGCAGGCCGAACCGCCGGTCAACGGCAACCTGCGCCAATTGCTCACCGGGTCGCTGTGGCGTGCACCCCCTGCGCCCGAGCAGGGCGACAGACTGGCGATGCCGGACGTGCTGGAAGACACGGCCTGTGCCGTCTCGGGCGCGCAGCGAAACGGGGGCTTCGATGTGCCGGGCGCAGACCAGGCCGCACCGCGTGGCCGGCTGTTTGTCTCCAGCCGTCGGGGTGCGAGCGACGGGCGCCCGCTGCGCGCGCTGTTCCTGCCACGCCGACCGGCCTTCGACCGCACGCTGGAAGTGTTCAGCGCCGGTGTCGACCCGGTCAACGGTCAATGTCTGCTGGGCGCGGTGGTGCTGTCCAGCCCCGAAGTGCTGGACTCGAGCCTGGTCTTCGATGCCGGCTTGCGCTACTTCTATTACACGGTGCAAGACGCCAGTCGCGCGGCCGGCACGGTGATCGTGCAAGAGGTGGACTGGGAACGCAGCCGCGACGGCGAGTTGCGCGCCCTTCAGCGCCAGACGCTGGCGACCATCTCAGACCCCGGTGCCGTGCGCGCCGTGCAAACCGCCGCGGGCCAGCAACGGGTGGCCGTGGTGCCTACCTGGCGACTGCCTGGCGGGCGCCAGGTGCAGGTGGCCGACCGCGCCTGGCGCATCGTCTCGGCGCAGGCGCTCAGGGTCGACCTGGCCGAAGGCGCCGAGCCGCCACGTGCGCTGCAGCTGTCCGCGCCGGGTTCGGTGTGCAAGCAGGTCGCGGGCAATGCGGTGGCGATGCCGGGGTTTGTGATCACCCAACTTGAAACCGGCAGCCACTGTTTCATGGTGGCGCGCGGTTGGCCGGCTGCAGGGGCGGCTGGCGAAGCCACACGGCCCGCACGTGACGAGCTTCTGGTGCTGGTGCACGAAAAACCCGTGGGCGACGTGTCAGCTGACGCCCTTTTGCAGGCGGGTCAGAGTCCACCCGCACCGGTGGCCGCCTTGTTGCCCTTTGGCCGTGTGGCCGCCGACGCGATGCCTGCAGACCCGGGCAGCGCCTGGTTTGTCGCCGAGTCCGGGCCGCACGCGGGTTGGCTGCTGCTGAAAACAGCCGACCGCAGCGGCGGTGACCGTTTCATCGGCCTGCCGTGGAGCACCTGTGCACTCTGGCGCCAGGGACGTGAGCTGCAGGCGCGGAACCCGCCAGCCGGCGGCGCGCAGGCGGGTGGCTCGGTCGCCTGCGACAGGCGGTGATGCCGGCTGCGGCTAAAGTGCCGGCATGAACCCAGCCCACGCACCCGCCGCCGCCACTTCCGCTTCGCCACCCGCTGCACGCCCCGCCGGCCATGCGCTGGTCCAGGCCCTCATCGAACAGGGTGTCGACACCTGTTTTGGTGTGCCCGGCGAAAGTTACCTGGCGGTGCTGGACGGTTTCTACGAACACCGCGACCGCATCCGCTTCATCGCCTGCCGGCAGGAAGGCGGCGCCGCTTTCATGGCCGACGCACAAGGCAAGCTCACCGGCCGCCCGGGTGTGTGTTTCGTGACCCGCGGCCCTGGCGCCACCAATGCCAGCATCGGTGTGCACACGGCCTTCCAGGACAGCACGCCGCTGGTGCTGTTCATCGGCCAGGTGGCCAGCGACGCGAAGCCTTCCAGGAAATCGACTACCGCCAGATGTTCAGCCCCGGCACGCTGGGCCTGGCCAAGTGGGTGGCCGAGGTGCACAGCGCAGACCGTGTGCCCGAATACGTGGCAAGGGCCTTCCACACCGCCATGCAGGGCCGGCCCGGCCCGGTGGTGCTGGCCTTGCCCGAAGACATGTTGACCACGCTGACAAGCGCGCCGGTGCTCCCACGTGTCGAGCCCGTTCATGCCTGGCCCGCGCCCGGCGGCCTGCGCGACCTGCGTGCGATGTTGATGGCCGCCCAGCGCCCGCTGGTGCTGGCCGGGGGGTCGGGCTGGGACGCCGAAGCAGCCAAGGCGCTGCAGCGTTTTGCCGAAAACTGGCAGCTGCCCGTGGCCTGTGCCTGGCGCTTCCAGGACACCTTCGACAACCGCCACCCGCTGTACGCCGGCGACGTGGGCATCGGCACCAACCCGCGACTGGTGGCACGGGTCAAAGAAGCCGACCTGGTGATTGCGCTGGGCGTGCGCCTGGGCGAGATGACGACCCAGGGCTACAGCTATCTGCAGGCGCCGCGGCCAGCCCAGAAGCTGGTGCACATCCACCTGGGCCGGGTCTACCAGGCCGACCTGATGCTGCAGGCCTCGATGGCCTGTGCTGCCAAGGCGCTGGAAGCGCTGGCCGCGCCGACGCAGGTGCCGTGGGCTGCGCATGCCCTTGCCGCACGCGCCGACTACGAGGCCAACCTGGTGGCGCCGGCCGTCGAGCCGCTGGACATGGCGGTGCTGATCAAGGCGCTGCAGCGGCTGCTGCCCGAGAGCACCGTCTACACCAACGGTGCCGGCAACTTCAGCGGCTGGTTGCACCGCTACTGCAGTCACCCGGGCCTGCAACACCATGGCCGCACGCAGTTGGCGCCGACGTCCGGCGCGATGGGTTACGGCCTGCCCGCCGCGGTGGGCGCGGCGCTGCTGCACCCCGAACGCTGGGTGGTCAACATCGCCGGCGATGGCGACTTCCTGATGAACGGCCAGGAACTGGCCACCGCCACGGGTTATGGCGCCAAGAAGCTGATCAGCGTGGTGGTGGACAACGGCACCTACGGCACCATCCGCATGCACCAGGAACGCGAGTACCCGTCGCGCGTGAGCGGCAGCGACCTCTTCAACCCCGACTTCGCGGCATTGGCACGGGCCTACGGCTGGCGCGGCGAATTCATCGACACCACGGCGGCCATCGAACCCGCGCTGAAACGCGCCATCGAAGCCGGTGTGCCGACACTGCTGCACGTGAAGCTGGACGCCAACGTCAGCACCAGCCGCACCACGCTGGCGGCGATCCGCAAGGCGGCTGGGGGCGCCTGAAGGCCCGAACGCTCAGCGGCGCCCGCGCAACATCAGCACCACGCTGCCGGTCACCAGCAAGGCCGCCAGCCATTCGCCCCAGTGCAGCGTTTCACCACCCAGCGTGACACCCAGGGCCAGGCCGATCAGCGGGTTGACGTAGGCGTAGCTGGACGACACGGCGGTCGGTGTGCGCTGCAACAGCAGCATGAAAGCCGAAAAGGCGACGATCGAACCGGCCACCACCAGGTAGACCCAGCTGAAGAGGGCACGCGGGTCGATCGGCCAGCCGGGCTGTTCGCCAAAAGCGGCTGAAGCCAACATCAGCAGCGCACCGCCGGCCAGCATCTGGCTGGCAAAACCCATGGCGCCAGGCGCCAGTGCCAGCTTGCGGCCACCCAGCGCCCGCGGCAGGCCGCGCATGCTCCACACGCTGCCCAGCTTCCAGGCCACCGACGCCGTCAGCACCGCCAGCAGCCCGCCGGGCGAAGCCGAAAAGCCCTGGCCCGCTGCCAGGCCGACGACGCCGATCAGACCCAGGCCGATGCCGGCTGCTTCCAGGCGCGTGGGCCTCACGCCGTAGGGCAACTCCATGGCCGCTTGCAGCGCCGGGCCGATGGCGATGAAGGCCACCACCAGGCCGGAGCTCACCGACACCTCGGCCACGGCCGTGAGTCCGTAGCCCACACCCAGCATCAAGGCGCCCAGCAGCGTGGCGTTGAACCATTCGTGCCGGTCGGGCCAGGGTGTGCCGCGCCACTTCAGCCACGCCGCCATCAAGGCGCCCGCAACCAGAAAGCGGGTGCCCATCTGGTAGAACGGTGGAAAGCTGACCAGGGCCCACTTGATGGCCAGGTAGGTGGAGCCCCAGATCAGCCAGGTCGCGGCCAGGCAGGCCAGGATGAGCGGCGGCCAGCTGCGGCCGGCCAGGGGTGCGGGCAAGGTGGAACTGTCGGACATGCACCGAATGTTAGGCAAGCCAGCGTCCGCTTTGAATGGGACAGACAAGCTTGCTTGCACCTTGTGCCTTGCTTTTGAAGGATTCGCGGGGCAGAGTCTTTGGAATGCGAAACCTGCCTGTGCTCGACGCCCACGACACCCGCATCCTGGCCGAACTGCAGGCCGATGCACGCATCACGATCGCCGAACTGAGCCGGCGTGTGCACCTCAGCCAACCGGCGGTGTCCGAGCGGGTGCGCAAGCTCGAATCGGGCGGTGTCATCACTGGCTACCGCGCCACCGTCAACCTGGCGGCCCTGGGATACGGCATCCGCGCGCTGGTGCGGGCCGGGCGGGCCGACTACAACCGCATGACGCACTTCATCGGCCAGACGCCCGAGATCGTCAACGCCTGGAACATCACGGGCGAAAACAGCTGGCTGTTCGAGATTGCCGTGGCCGACGTGGCTCACCTCGACGCGGTCGTCTCACGGCTGTGCCTGCTGACCGAAACCTCCACTTCCATCATCCTCAAGTCCGTGCGCGAGCATCAGGTGATGCTGCCCTGCGCCAAGGAAACCGCCGAATGAGCACCGAACCCCGCACCGACTTCATGACCTGCGACATCTGCGACGCCCACCGGAACGACGACAGCCTGCGCGTGCTGCCGCCCGTTTTCCGCGACTTCGGAAAACACCTGAAATTCAGCGGGCCGGTGGCCACCGTGAAGTGTTTCGAGGACAACACGCTGGTCAAGGCCGCGGTCGATTCACCCGGCCAGGGCCGAGTGTTGGTGGTCGATGGCGGTGGCAGCCTGCGCACCGCCTTGCTGGGCGGCAACCTGGGCGCGGCAGCGGCGCGCAACGGCTGGGCCGGTGTGGTCATCGACGGCGCTGTGCGCGACGTGGCCGAACTGGCGCTGTGCGAGGTGGGCATCCGCGCCCTGGCCTCGATGCCGGTGCCACCGGCCAAACGCAATGCCGGGCTGGCCGACGTGGCCGTGCAAGTGCAGGGCGTGTGGGTGCGGCCCGGCGACTGGGTCTACGCCGATGCCGACGGCACGCTGGTGGCGCCACGTGCCATGACCTGAGGCGCCGTCCGCGGCGACCCCCCGGCTACAATGCAAGCATCGGGGTGTAGCGCAGCCTGGTAGCGCAACTGGTTTGGGACCAGTGGGTCGAAGGTTCGAATCCTTTCACCCCGACCATGTAAGTGATTGATTTTGTTGCGGTTTTCTGAACTGCCGCATTGCTCAAAATCTAGGCACTTTTCTAACGGCCACCGATTCTTCTAACGGCAGCGGTGCGGCTGGCCCCAACATAGCTTCGGCATCCTCGCGTCTGGCAAACGGCCCGGCTCGCAGAGTCGCAAGCGCAGATCCTGGTTGGCCAAACCAGACGCACCAACCCTTGCGCGGTTCGTCATAACAAGCCCAAAGCCCCGTCGGCTGGGGTGGGTCAGTCCCAAACACGGCTTCGACCCGTACCTGTAGCTTGTTCACCTGGTGGCCCCCACATCATTCACCTGCCGGCTGCGGATGTAGTCCGCCGTCTGCTGCTCGGTGCTGTGGTTGCCCATCTGGTTGGCCGCGCGGCGGCCGGCGCGGGCGTCCAGGTCGGTCAGGGCCTTGGCGCGCAGGTCGTGGAAGGTGGCGCCGCGGACGTCTGCCCGCTTCCTGGCGCGCTGCCACATGCTGCTGGCGCCCCAGTAGCTGAGATGCTTGCCGTCTTGTCCGGTGAACAGGTAGCCGCTGAACAGGCGCTGGCCAGCCCGGCGCTTCAGCAGGCGTTCGGCTTGCAGCACCTTGATGCGGCCGATGGCGTCGCGCAGGCGCGGGGTCCAATGCACGACCAGGGCAGCGCCGGTGGTGTTCTCAGTCTTGTCTGGCCGGAAGAACAGGCCCTTGTCGGTGACGTGGGGCGCGTCGACGTCGTCGGGGTCGCGTTCCCAGCGCAGCTGCAGCAGGTCACCGATGCGCTGGCCGGTGAGGTAGGCCACGTCGATCAGCGCGGCCAGCATCAGGCCGCTGCGGGTGCGCTTGCCGTCGTCGCCATAGATGCCGCCCACCTTGATGCGGCGCATCTCGCTGTCGGTGATGTAGCGCGTGCGCGCCGGCGTGGGCAGGGTGCGGATGTGCGCCACCGGGTTCTCGGTGCGAAAGCCTCGCTCGATGCTGTAGCGCAGCAGCTCGCGCAGCATGCCGCGGTAGGCGTTGTGGGTGCGGGGCTTGGCCTGCAGCGGCTGCAGGAAGTCGGCCACGTCGGGGGCCTGCACCTCGCCGGCACGGAAGTCGGCAAAGCTGTCGGCGATGACCTTGCACATGGCTTTGTCGTCAACCTGGGTCTTGGCGGCGTGGCGGTGCATGACGTTGCGCTGCCAGGCCGCGATGAGGGCCGGCATGCGGTCATCGGCCACCTGGTCGGCCAGCTGCTGGGCCAGGGCGGCGTACAGGGCGGGCAGGCCGTCGGCAATGGGGCACAGCTTCGTCCAGATGCGCCTATTGCCTTCGGCGCGCACGCGGTAGTACCAGCGGCCCTTGGGGAAGACGCCGGTGGGCAGGGCGGTGCGCTTGGGGGCCATGTGGGCGGGCATCATGCCACCGTGGGGCCGGCGGGCACAGCGCGAAGTTGGGGGCGGCTGGCCAGCTTGGGCGGGCGCACCTTGGGCCGCTCGGCGGCCTGGTGGCCAGCGCAGACGGCCAGGTAGTGCGCGCGCTCCAGGATGGTCTCGCCGGTGGTGGGTGAGCGCCGCGCGCGGGTGAAGCCCAGGCGCTGCAGCTCGGGCACCTGGTCAGCCGCGCGCCGGTAGCCGGTGAGGGCGACCAGTTCGGTGGGGCTGAGGACCAGGTCGGTCATGGGTTAGTTCAGTCGGCGTGATAGATCACGTTCGGCCTTTCGTACTCGCGCAGGCCGTGCTCGGGGCTCGCTGTCCAGTCCTTCGCGGGTTCATGGCTGCATTCGTCGCACCGGAGCGCATAGTGGACCTGGCACCCGGCGATGGTCATGCGGCCGATCTCCAGATACCAGTTCGTGCTGCGGCCGTTGGGCTTCACGCCCAGCGATTCCTCGGCGGTGCGGACCGCCTTCACCGTGCCGAAAACGGCGCGGTACTGGCGGCCATCAGGCGCGTAGAACCAGCCGTCGACGGTGACCAGGCACTTCTGTCCAACCTCAATGTTCAAGCTCATGTCCTTCTTTCTGTTTCAGTTTCGTTGAGGCGTCACGCCGCCCGCTTGACCAGCGCCCCAGCCGCCAGCTTGTTCACCTGCTGCTCACCCCACTCCGCGGCCGCCGTGGCCGTGGCCTGGTCGACGGTGCTGGCCAGCGCGTCCATCACCTCGACGCCCAGCTTGGCGGCCTGGTACTCCACGCCGGTGAAGCCGATGCGGCCGGTGCGGCCGAAGCGTTCGACCAGGCGTGTGGCCAGCTCCAGCTGGGCCTGCATCTCGGGGATGCCCTGACCCAGCAGTTCGGCGGCCTTGCTCCAGGTGAGCACGCCGCCCACCATCTGCCACAGCTCTTCTTCGCTGGCCTTGCCCTTGCTGATGAGGTCCAGGTTTGTCAGGTGCGCCAGCGCCAGGTCGGTGACCTGGTCGGGCTGCAGCTTGGGGCGCAGGCCGCGCGGGGGCAGCGCGGGGCGCACGCGGCGGGGGCAGCGCTTGCGGGTCACAGCAACGTCCCCTGCGCCGGCGTTGCGGGCTGCTGTGCAGCGATCCAGGCCTGAGCGGCCCGAGCTGCAGCCACGTACTCGCGGCTGGGTGTGCCGGCGCGCTCTTGGCCAGGTTCGAATGACCGCCAGATTGCCGTGCGCAGATCCAGCGGCAGCGCATACCAGTGGGCGCGGCAACCCCACATCGCTGGGGGTACCTGCCTGGCGCATCCAGGCCAGTGACAGTGGTGCGCGCGGGTCTGGCCTTGACCCTTGACGTATTCGGCCTTGGGGCTGGTCTTCATCACACCAGCCCGTCGCCGTCGACGCCAACGGCCAGCGGCGGATGCGTGCGGCCGATGATGGAGAGCCGCACGGCCTTGCCATCGTTCAGCAGCTGCAGCTCTTCTGCGTTGGGCATCCAGTAGGACACAACACCCTGCAGTCGCGCCTCGGTGTACACCACGCGCGTGATGGGCAGAGCCCTGCACTCATCAGCTGTGGCGCCGGCGGGTGGGGCCAGCACGTCGTTGTTGTTGGGGTGCTGATGAGGGCTCATGCTGGCAAGGTCCTGCGCAGCCGCTGCCAGGCCTGGCGCGGGGTGATTTCGTAGACGACGCCGGCCTCTTGCATGCGCTTCAGCATGCCGCGCGCCACGGCTTCGAGCGGTGCCTTGTCGGCCAGATAACTGGTGCCGGCGCGGCGGCCGTCGGCGCGGTTCCACTGCACGTCCACCACCAGGTGGCCTTTGCGACGGTTCAGGCGCAGGCCGGGCACGCCGTTGCCGTTGGCCTGCACAAGGTTCAGGCGGCGCCGGCGGGCCGGCAGCAGCGTGAGCTGCGCGTTCATGCTGTAGGCACCAGTTTCGCCACGCCTGGCCGCAGCGCGGCCAGCTGGGTCGACTCGTCCAGCACAAGGCATTCGTGGCCGGGCAGGTGGGCCTGCACATAGGCTCGCAGTCGAATTCTCTGATCCAACGAGATCCGGCCGTGCGCCTGCACGACCAGGATGTCATCCGGCTTCAGCGTCAACACCTGCAGGCGCTTGAGGGACAGCGGCCGCAGCAGGCGCCGTTGAGTGGTGTGCCGAACCTTCATGCGTGGGCCACCTCAGCGTTGAACAGATCCTCGGTGGCGGCCGCGCCCTCGCCGGCATCGCCGGCGTCGATCTTCACTTTCTTGTCTTCGGCCTTGGCCTTTGGCTTGGCCAGGAAGTCAGCCAGGGTCTTGCCTTGCGCCAGCGCAGCTTTCAGCCAGGCGGGTTGCAGGCCCTTGCCGGACCAGGTCTGGCCCGTGTGCGCGTCGCAGTACGCCACCACGCGGCCCACGGCCTTGCCCTTGGCCACCTTCGCGCCAGCGCCCGCTTTTTTTGCGCCCGCGCCAGCGGTTGAAGGGGTAGAAGCGGGCTCGGGTGCAGACGCCTGCGCCAGGATGGCTTTGGCGTCGATGCCGTAGTGGCCGGCCAGGTTCAGCAGCGGGCCGCACTTGCCGCCGCGGTGGGCGTTCACGCCGTCGACGATGGCGCAGTCCAGCAGCAGGGTGGTCAGCTCGGCCGCGGTCATGGTGTCGACGCGCTTGCGCAGCTTGTCGATGCCCGTGTCGTACAGCCATTCCAGGGTGCCGTGGTCGTTCCATGGCACGGCGGCCAGGCAGCTGGCCGTGACCAGGCGCAGCTCGTGCTCGGTGCGCTCACGGCCCACTGCGGCCGCGCGCACGGCCTGCAGCAGCGTGCGCCGGCGCGCGGTTTCTGCCTCGGCCTGTTGGCGCTGCTTCTCGCGTTCGATCTCTGCGCGGCGTTGCTGCTCTTGCCAGGTCTCGCGCTGCGGGGCCTGCTTGCCCTTGGGCTCGGCTTTGGCCAGGCCGGCGGCCACCAGATCAGCGTGCAGCACCGCCTGCACTACCTTGCCGTCGCGCGGGTTCACGATGTGCTGCACCTGCGGCTTGACGCCAGCCTTCTTCAGCGCGGCCTTGACCTTGTCGAGCGCCACGAAGTCGCCCTTGACCGTGCCGTCGGCGCCCACGCCCTGGCGTGCCTTGTTGCCGGTGACCACGGCCTTGCCGTCGGCCTCCAGGGCGGCGGCCTTGCGCGCCAGGTGGGCCTTGGTCTTGGCTTCCCAGCAGTCGGGGTCGGTGCAGCGGTTGGGCTCGCCGTTGTCCTTGTGCATACCCTTGCCGGCCCAGCGGCTGTGGCCTTCGGCGGCCAGGTCTTCGAACAGCGGCGAGTTGCCGCTGCGCTTGGGGCAGGTGCTGCACACGCCGGCGTCGACCAGCAGCGTGGCGTCTTCGCGGTCGAACATGGCGCCCCTGAGCTCGAGCGTGAAGTTCTCGGCCAGCTCGGCCTTGATGCGCCTGAAGCTGGCCTGGCCGCCGTCGCCCATGGTGGCGCCCACGGCCTTGATGCGATGCAGCGCCTTTTCCTGCAGCTTGGTCGGGCCCACGCGAGCCACCAGCAGGGCCACTTCGCTGCCGATCTCGCCGCGCAGGCAGGCGTCGCGCACCGTGGGCACGGCCTGCAGCAGCTTCAAGCGCCCGTACACGTAGCTGCGGCTCTTGCCCACCACGGTGGCCAGCTCGTCGGCACTGATGCCGTCGTTGTCGATCATGGCCTGGAAGCCTTCGGCCTCTTCGATGGGGTGCACGTCGGTGCGCGACAGGTTCTCGGCGATCTGCGCGCTGCGGGCCTCGGCGTCGGTCATCGCGCGCACCATGCAGGGCACGCTGGCCAGGCCGGCTTCGGCCGCGGCGCGGAAGCGGCGGTGTCCGAACACGATCTCGAAACCGGCCACCGCCTCGGGCTGCGTGTCGACGCCGGCGTTGAACAGCGGCGGCACGATGGGGCGCACCAGCAGCGGCGACAGCACGCGGCCTTCTGCCTTGATGCTGGCGGCCAGCTCATCGATGGCGGTGAAGGTCTTGCGCGGGTTGAAGGGGCTTTCGTGCAGTTCGTCCAGCGAGATCTGCGTGATGGTGTCTTGGGTCATGGTGTCCTTCATGGGTATGCCTTCCTGAAGTTGGCGTTGACGGCGTGCCCGCGCTGCAGCACAGCGGCTGCCAGGCGGGCCCGGTGGTGGTGGCTGTGGCTGGCCTGGCCCAGCAAGCCGAAGTAGCTGTTGGCGATCTGGCGCAGGTCTTGGCTGGGCACCTGCCGCACGCGGGCCACGGCCTTGGCCACGGTGGCCGGCTTGGTGGTGCGGTGCCAGGGCTTGATGACGTGGCCCACGAAGGTGATGCCGCGCGCCACGGGCTGCAGCACGGTCTTCTTGGGGTTGAGCTGCAGGTGCAGCTGTCGGGGCAGCCAGGCACCTACGTCAGCCAGTGCGGCCTGCAGGAAGCTGACGCTGGGGTTGACCAGGATGAAGTCGTCCACGTAGCGCACATGGTGCGGTGCGCGCAGCTGGTGCTTGATGCGCTGGTCCAGGTCGTTCAGCAGCACGTTGGCAAAGAACTGGCTGCTCAGGTTGCCGATGGGCAGGCCCGTGTCGGCCGGCGCGTTGAAAAGGCGCTTGTGCGGTGGCACCAGCGCCAGGCGGGAGGGCTGACCGCGCACCTCGACGTCGGCGCGCGGGTCGTGCATCAGCACGGTGGTGGCCAGGCGCATCCACCAGGGTTCGGTGACGTGGCGCTGCAGCTGGCCCAGCAGCACGTGCTTGTCGATGCTGACGAAGAAGTTGGCCAGGTCGCACTTGAGGTAGTGCGCCGGGTGGGCCCAGTTGGCCGTGGCGCTGCGCACCTGGTGTTCCACCCGGCGCGCGGCGTACAGGGTGCCACGGCCCGGGATGCAGGCGCAGCTGTCGGCCGTGAAGCGCGCGTGGAAGCGCGGGGCGATGCGGTTGTAGAGCAGGTGATGGACGATGCGGTCGCGGAAGTCAGCGGCCCACACCTCGCGGGGCTTGGGCTTGATGACCACGAAGCAGATGGATCGGCCTGGCTGCCACTGGCCGTGCTGCAGCTCTTCGTGCAGCTGCACCAGGTTGCTTTCCAGGTGGGCTTCGAAGGCCAGCGCACTGGCGCTGTTGCGCTTGGTGCGCCGGCAGTCCAGGTAGGCCTGCACCAGCTGCGCGAACAAGTCTGGATCTGCGGACGGCTCGGGCTCTGCCGGCGTAGCTCTTGTGGTTGTTGTTCTGGTTGCCGTTGTTGAAGTTCTGGTTCCAGGCGTACGAGCTGTGGGCGTGCTATCGACGTCGCCGCACCGAAGGCCCTGACCTGGGTCAGAAGCGATCAGCGGGGCAACTGCGCCGGGCCCGGCCTGCACGGGGGCAGCGGTGTCCGTGGTGCGCATGGCGGTGGCCTCGTGAGCCAGCGGCACGACCAGATTCAGATTGCGCACGGGCATGAGGGCCTTGACCGTCATGCTGCAGGCGCCTTGTTCGCGGTCGATTTGAGCCACCCGCCACCCTGCTTGCCGATGCTGTCCAGCAGCAGCACGCTCTCGCCCCACAGGGCGTGCGAGACGTAGCGGCTGTCGTGGCTGACCCGCAGCAGCACCGTCATGGCGCGCAGGCGCGTCATCAGCTGCTGAATGTAGGCCGCGCGCTCGGCGCGCTGCGTGGCGTTGGCCAGGGCCATGAGGTCCAGCATTTCCACGCAGTGCTGCGAGATCTTCTCGCCCAGGCTGCGCTTGACCGCGCGCGGCATCTGCGCCTGGGCCTTGACGGCCAGGCTGAGCAGCTGGATGCCGGTGCGGTAGATGGGCAGATCGGTGTGCAGGGCCATGGGGTGGGCTCAGTGAAGGATCAAAGGATCAAGCGGGGAATCTGCGGACGGCTCGGGCTCTGCCGGCGTAGCTCTTGTGGTAGCCGTACTGGTCGCCGTTGTCGAAGTACTGGCCCCAGGCGAACGAGCTGTCGGTGTGCGCTTCGCTGGACCAGTACCAGGCGGCCTGGAATTCGGCCTTCAGGTTGGCGAACAGCAGCGCCTGTTCCTGCCGCGTGGGCAGTTCGCCGCCGAAGCCCTTGGCTGCGTCCTGGGCGGCTTTCCAGGCCACGTCTTGGGCTTCGCCGGGCAGCAAGACCAGGTGGTGGCTGGCCAGGCCGTCTTCGCTGAGCACGAGGCCGGCGTAGCGCTCGCCGGCGCGCAGCTCGATGCCCGTCTCAGGCAGCACGAGCAGCCTGGATGCAGGCGTCTGCAACTGCGCGATGAGATGGGCCAAGCGGGCTTGCTCGGCCACGATTTGATCGATGGTGATGGTGATCATGGGTGCTGGGGTTGAAGGATTGAAGGATTCAGGCGGCGAGCTGAATCAAGCGGACGGCTCGGGCTCTGCCGGCGTAGCTCTTGCGGTAGTAGTCCTGGCTGCCGTCGTAGAAGAGCTGGAACCAGGCGTACGAGCTGTCTGCGGCGTGAACTTCACTGGTCCAGTGCCACTCTTCAGTGAACTGCGCCTTGGCGTTGGCGAACAGCAGCGCGGCCACCGGCCGTGTGGGCAGCTGGGCGCCATTGCCCAGGCCTTCGGCCCAGGCGCAGGCATCCGCCCACTTCAGGCGTTCGGCGGGCGCGTCGGGCAGCAGCACCACCGCGTGGTGCGTGCCGTCGGGCGTGGTGGTCAGGCCGCAGAAGGTGCCGCCTTCGAAGGCGGCGCCCAGGGCGGGCAGAAGGTGCAGGGTGGGTGCTTGGTCCATGGTCGGGTCCTTTGAGGGTTTCTTGGTTCAGGGTGTTGCCAATGCGTCAGGCGGTGCGCCACACGCCTTTGGTGGTGGGGGAGAGTCGGCGCACGGTGATGCGCCGCTTGTTCTTCTTGCACCAGCTGGCCATGCTGTGTGCGGGGCGGTCTGGCAGTTCCACGCAGTCGCCCACCTGCAGGCGGGCCCACACGGCCGCGTACTTGCTATCGCCTGGGGCGCCGCCTGCGCGCGGCGGCAACGGCAGGCCCTTGTGCACCAGCGCGGCTGCAGGGTCGAAGTCGATGCGTGGCCGGCGCTTGGGCGGGCTGGCCTGGGGAAAGGGGGCGGCCGGGCGCTGGGCTGGCGCAGGGGTAGCGGCCGCCGGCGGTGTCGACGGCGCCGGCGTCGGGTCAAAGGGTTGCCAGGACGCCAGCTTCGGCCCCGCACGCCAGACCTTCGGGCCCGTGGGGTCGGTGTCCCTGTCATACCGCAGCAGGTCGTGGCTGATGCAGGCGGCCAGCAGCGCCTTGATCTTGGCCGTGCTGGTCACCTGGAACTTGGCTGCCAGATCTTGGTCGGTGAACTCTTCGGTGGGCTGGCGTTGGAACAACCGCAGCACGCGGTCGGGCAGGCTGCCGGGTTCTGGGGTGAAGAAGGGGAAGTTCATTGCGCTCTCAGCGTGGTGATGAGCCGGTCGACCTGGTCGGCCAGCGTGGCGCAGCTGCCGAAGTTCAGCAGCTCGGTGGTGACGGGCAGCGTGTCGGTGTGCGACTCGCTGGCGTGGGTGCGCACGGCAGCCGGGGTGTCGCGCAGCACGCGCACGATCACGCCGCCGCGGCCGGTGATGAACTGGGCTTCGTTCGGAAACCGCACGTCGCTGATGACGACGTTCTCGCCCTGCAGCGCAGGCTGGTCCAGCCGCAGCTGCATCACGCGCAGCCAGAAGTCAGGCGCCAGGCTGCGGCCCCATTCGGTGCCCAGGGTCTGCGCCAGGTGGCGGTAGCTGAAACCCAGCAGCGTGGGCTGTTCCTTCAGCGCGCGTTCAACGGCCCAGGCGCCGCTGATGCCGGCGGTACCGAACAGGCTGCACACCATGTCCAGGATGGGCTCGGCAAACGACAGCTGGGTGAAGGCGTACTGTTCGTCCAGCATGCCGGCCACGGTGCTTTTGCCGGTGCCGGCGCGGCCGGTCAGGCCGATGAGCAGGGGTTTGTATGGCGCCAGCATGTTCACGCCATGGCCAGGGTGGGGCTGAGGGCGGGCGCTTCGCTGCTGGGCCACCAACGGGCCACCGCGTTGTCGCCCGCGGCCGCCAGGAAGCTGGCCGCGTCGGGGTAGGTGCCGCGCAGGCTGTAGAACACGGCGCCGGGGTGGTCGCGCTGGTCAAGGCGGCGCAGGTCGTCGTCCAGTGTGTGCACCAGGCGGCGCACATCGAACACCAGCCAGCGCATGCCTTCCAGCTGCGTGGCGCGCAGGAACATTTCTGGCGCGGTGGTGCTGACCGGGTGCAGCTGCACGGTGCTGCCGTCGCGGAACATCACCTCGAAGCGCTGGGCGTGCACCTGGTGGGCGCCATGGCGCTGGATGATGCGGGTGTCTTGCAGGAACATGGCTTCAGGCCTCCAGCAGGCTGGGTTGGTTGCTCGTGGCGGCGTGGGCCGCGGCGGTGGGGTCTTGCAGCAGCACCACGCTGTGCGGTTTCTGCAGGGCCAGCACGGTGTGGCCGTGCTCGGTGCGCGGGGTCAGGGCTTCGGCCGCCACGGTGACGACGGCGCCGGTGCGCATGTGGGGCATCAGCGCTTCGGCGGCCATGTGGTCGGTCAGGTCGGTGCCCAGGTCCACCATGGCCAGGTAGTGCAGGCCCTGCGCGGGGCCGAAGCGCATCTGCAGCAGCAGGTGCGGCTGCTGGCCGCCGGTGCCCAGCAGCTGGGCGGGTTCGGTCAGCGCGCCGGTGACGCGCAGGGCGCCCGGGGCCAGGGTGGCGCCGTGGTGGGGGTGGCGGGTGGGGGCGGTGGTCATGTGGCCCACCAGCTGCCCGCCTGCACCAGGGTGAAGACGACGACGGCGCCCAGCACGCCGCCCACCCACAGGCCGCTGAACAAGCCGGCACGCCAGCCTTGCACGTAGGCCTTGGGCTCGGTGTCATCGACGCCGGCCTGGTAGCTGGCTTTCAGGGCGATGGCCAGGCGCTCGTCGGGGTGGGGCGCGGGGGCCTGTGCAGGCGTCTGCAAGGCCGCCGGAATGCTGGGGTTGATGGGGCGGCGCGGGGGGCAGGTGGTGGTGTTCATCGGCAAAGCTCCGGTGTGGCCCGGCAGTCGACGGGCTGGGTGGACGGGGGGTCTTCGGGCGGCGGCTCTTCGCTGTGGCCACCGCAGCCGGTGCACAGCAGCAAGGTGCTGGCGATGGCCAGCACCAGGGCCAGGGCGGTGGCGCGGGTCATGGGGTGGGCGCTGAGGCAGGCGCGGACGCGGGGGCAGCCGGTGCCAGGGGTTCGCAGGTGCCCACCACGCGGGCCTGCAGGCGCTGCACCAGGGCGGCGTTCAGCCGGCGCTGCTGGTCGGCCAGGTGGGTGGCGTAGGCCTGGCACACGGCCGGCGTGGACGCCGGGATGTGTGTGCGGTGCAGTTCCAGCGTGGGTGGCAGTTGGCCTGGGGACGCCGGCAGCACCGCCAGGATGAGCACGGTGTACAGGCTCATCGGTCGCGGTTCCACAGGATCAGGGCCACGCCAACGATGACGGCGAGCATCAGACCACCCGCAACGCCGGCCATGAAGATGCTGGCCGCGTCGGGGTTGCGGCTCAAGGCGTCCAGGGCGCTCATGCCGCAACCGAAGGAACAAAGGACTGAAGGGGGAATCTGCGGACGGCTCGGGCTCTGCCGGCGTAGCTCTTGTGGAGGTTGAGCTGGCGGCCGTTGATGAAGTGCTGGACCCAGGCGCACGAGCTGTTCCAGCTGCAGACCTCGCTGGTCCAGTGCCAGTCCTTCTCGAACTGGCCGGCCAGCAGCGCATAGAGCAGTGCTGCTTCGGGGCGGGTGGGCAGGTGGGCGTTCAGGCCCGCGGCCCAGCTGCAGGCGTTGGGCCAGTCCAGGTCTTCGGCCGGCTTGTCGGGCAACAAGACCAGCGCGTAGAGCGCGCCGTCAGTGCCTGTGGTGACGCCGGCGTAGACGCCGCCGTGCAGGGGTTGGCCTAGGGCCGGAAGGGGCAGGGTGGCCGCTTGGGCGGCTGGGGTGGGGTGTGCAGACATTTGCGCTCCGTCGAGTGACGGGGCGCAATTTAGCGAATAGCTAGAGTCTCGTCAAGCGAAACGCTAGAAGCACGTCAAAGGTCGGTCTTGTTCTTTCGCGCGGCGATTTTGCGGAGCGCGTCTTGTGCGTCTGTATTGGTCGCAATCACGACCCCGCTGTAGCCATCGAAGGACAACGCGTGGCTGCCCCGATGCCAGACGTACCGGTTGATATGCGGCTTAGCCTCTGTGGGCGGGCCATACTTTTCGATAAGTGCGTTCACTATGGGAATTCCAACCTTGCCGCCTTTCCTAGGCAGTAGCACGGCGGACGCAACGACTCTTCCTTGCCACAGTTGAACCATGCTGCTGGCCACCGCTTCGCCCGCCAGTGTCGTGGCTGGCATAACGCAGAAGATGCTGCCATCGCGTTGTTCTTTGGTCTGTACTGTCTCTGCAGGGCACTCGGTCATCTCAGCATCAATTTCATGCCCTTTGAGGCTAATGGGCTCAGGCTGGGCTAAAGCCGAAGTGACCCATGCCGCCATCGTCACGACAGCAACTCGGCGACTGAAGCTAACGGCTAAACTGTTGAGTTGCATCATGTGATTTTTCTTGCCTATCCCCATCTGGCATGAACAGCTACCAATACGGCCAGTACTTGCAAGTCATCGACCTGTGAGTCCAGAGGTTGATACGCATCATTCTCGGGAAAAGCCTCCCAGGAGCCAGGGCGCCGTTCGCGGTAGCGTCGAAAGTAGGTTGCTCCGGTGCTGTCCCGAACAAGTATGCCGTCGCCCGGCCTGGGCTTCTCGGTAGTGGAGAACTCGCATATCTGGCCAGCGCGCACGCGAGGTGACATCGAGTCGTCTGGCGCTGCGACCCGGAAACGTTCTGGTAGCGACTGCTTCACAACCTCTCCCCAAAAGATGAGGGCAGAGTTTGATTGCGAGGGGTCGCTCAAAACGTGAGCCACCGCCCCCCTCGGTTTAGCGCCTGCGAGTGAGTGCTGGGGATCTGTCCAGCCAGGGAAGAATTTATCCAGCTTGTCAGCCAGCTTGGGGCCAACACCACGCGGCCGGCCAGATGGCAACGGTGCGCCATGAATAATCTGCCAAAGGTACGTAGGGTTGACCCCAGCGACTGCGGCCACGGACCGTTCGCCGCCTTCCCGGATGCAGAGCGCGCGCAGTGCCTCTGCCAAGTGGTCGCGAGTTCCCGTTCCTTTCATTGCGCTATTCAAGCACGGCGCTAGAGAGCGACACTAGCGTTAGGCTTGACGGTGCATCTAGCGAAACGCTATGCTCGGGCATGGAGTCAATTCCCCGAACAGAGCGCATGAACTTGGCGAAGACCGCCGGTGTCAGCGAACAGTACTTGTACCAATGTCTGTCCGGTCGAAGGCGGATGGATGCTGCAGAGGCAGTTCGTTTGGAGCAGGTATCCGGCGGCAGGCTGAAGCGGTGGCTTCTGCGTTCGGCCGACTGGCACCTGATCTGGCCCGAGCTGATCGGCACCGAAGGCGCACCGACCATCCCCGTCACGCAACCCGAAGAGGCGCGCGATGCCGCCTAGTGCCCCTTTGCTGACGGTGTCTCTGGCATACCCGTGCCGGGAAACCCGAGTTGTCGGCCCAGAGCCAAAAGCAGGTCTTTTGCTTGCCGCTCTGTCAGGTACAGAGGAAGAGTTGTCTGCACGGGCGCTGGCGGTGTACCAGGCAGCGTTGGCAGCTGAAAGTGCAGGCGCAGCATGACCGCAAAGCGCTCGTGCATCACTTGCCCCACCTCGAACTGGGTCACCGTGGCCCAGTCTGGTTTGCTTGTTTCCATGGGCGCCCTCCTTGGGCTGTTGCGTGTAGCAGCCAACAGCATATCCAGGGCAGGGCGCCCACCCTTTGCCGGTCCACAAAAGCGTTGGCGCGCATCGCGGCGCCGCACTGTGGCCGCGTGGATTCCTCTGTGTCGGTGCGGTGCCGCACTCCTGGTCGGTCGAAGGCATGGCTTGAAGTCTCTTTTTTTTGCCGTTTGGAGGCATTCCGAACGGTTCCGAAATTGTCGGAAGGGTTCGTATGCAGTCTGAGATCCCGTTTTTTGAAAGCCCGGAAGACGCCCTGCGCGCTGCCGTTCAGCACCTGGGTGGCGCCAAGCGCGTGGGGGCACTGCTGTGGCCCGACCTGTCGCCCGACGCGGCCGGCCGCAAGCTGTTGGACTGCCTGAACGTCGGCCGCGCAGAGCGGCTGACCGTGGGCCAGGCCATGAAGCTGCTGTCATGGGCGCGCGACGCGGGCCAGCACGGGCCCATGTCGTGGATCTGCGGTGAGGTGGGCTACGAGGTGCGCCCCGTCAGCAAGGCCGAAGAGGTTGACCGGCTGACCACGGTGGTGGAACAAAGCACCCGCACGCTGGCCACCGCCCTGGTCACGCTGGAACGGCTGCAGCGCTTGCGTGCGGTGCCGTCACCCGATGGGGCGGCAGCATGACGCGGGTGAGCAGTGGCCAGACGCTGGCCCTTTCGCGTGGCTGCGTCTACCTGAGCCCGCTGGCCCGGCGCTGCCGCTTTGTGGACATCACGCAGGACCCCCAGGGCCGCGAGGTGGCGCACTTCGTGTACGACACCGCGCAGGCCCAGCAGGCCGGTGGCAGCATGGCCGACGGCTTCATGCTGGCCGCCGGCAACTGGCGCTTCATGCGCAAGGTGGGCTGATGCGGCCGCGGGGCGAGATCCGGCTGGCGGTGGCCAGTGCGGCGACCTCACTGTACGAACAGCGCGGGTCGTTCACCGGGCCCGACGTCGCGGGCCTGGCGCAGGTGGCCTACGAGAAAACGCGGCGGACTCTGCACGACATGGCGCGCGCCGGCGAGATCGAGAAGGTCGACCAGCTCAGCGTGCCGGGTGTGTGCCGCCCCCTGAACGTGTACACATTGGCCAAGCCGGAGCCCGCTGGCGATGAACAGCATGTGGGCGTGAGACAGGTGATGGCGCGTTCTTTTTGGGAGCGCCCGGTCGAGCATGACCCGGCGCAGTGCTTGGCCGAGATCCGCTAAGCCCCACACCTACGCATGCAAACCCCCGAACTGGCGGCATTGCTGGCCGCGGTACAGGCGTCTGTGCCGGCCTTGATGCGCGAGCGCAAGCAGTGGCTGCTGTGGCGCTTCGAGCAGTACGAAGGCGACAAGAAGCCACGCAAGGTGCCGTACTACGTGAGCGGGCGCAAGCGCCGCGGCACGCAGGGCAGCATCGACGACCGGGAAGAGCTGGCCACCTTCGACCTGGCGCTGACGCACCTGAAGCGCGGCCTGCACACGGGCATCGGCTTCGCGTTCCTGCCGGGCGACGGCCTGGTGGGCATCGACATCGACGGCGCCATCGATGCGGACGGTGTGGTGTCTGACCGCTGCCAGAAGATCATCGAGGCCTGCGCCAGCTACACAGAGCTGAGCCCCAGCGGCAAGGGCGTGCACATCATCTGCTCGGGCCAGGTGAAAGAGGGCGAGAGCAAAGTCTTCAAGGACAACAGCATCGGCGTGGAGGTCTACACCGAGCGGCTGTACTTCACCTTCACCGGCCGGCGCTGGGAGGGCACGCCGGACACGGTCAACCCGCTGAGCGACACAGTGCTGGCCAGGCTGCGGGCCACGGTGAAGCGCGCGAAGGCGACCGCGCCGCGGCCTGCGACGCCGGAGCGCGGCACCGCCGGAGACCTGCAGGCGCGGCTGGAGTCGGCCCTGCAAGCATTGGGCGCGGACCTGGGGCACGACGACTGGGTGCACGTGGGCATGGCGCTGAAGGCAGGCCTGGGCGAGGGCGGCTTCAGGCTGTGGGACTACTGGTCGAGCAAGGGCGCCAAGTACCCGGGCAGTGAGCTGCTGCAGCGCAAGTGGGCCAGCTTCAACGGCAGCGGCTTCACCGAGGCCACGGTCTTCAAGATGGCGATGGACGCCGGGTGGAAGCCGCCGCGCACGTCCAAGCCTGCGGGCAAGCCGCCAGGCGCGCGGGCGCGCGAAGGCATTTCTACCCCTTCGTCGGGCTCCGCATCGGGTGGGGATGGCCCGCCACCGAATGAGCCGCCGCCGCAGGATGCGGCCGGCGCGGAGCCGGACGATGACGACGGGCACGCCTGGCGCGATCACCTCATCCGCTTCAACGGTGCGAAGAAGGACTGCCGGGAGAACGTGTACGTCTGCCTGGTGCACCACCCGGCGCTGAAAGGCCTGGTGGGCTACGACGAGTTCAGCCATCGCGTGATGAAGCAGCGCCGGCCGCCCTGGCAGAGCGACGCCGGCGAGTGGACCACCAACGACGACTATTTCCTCGGGCTGTTCCTGGCCAAGCACGAGCGCTTGCTGATCAAGGGCGAGGGCACGTTGGTGGCCGGCGTGGCTATGGCGGCGTACCACAACCGCTACCACCCCGTGCTGCAGTACCTGAAGGGCCTGCCGGCCTGGGATGGCGTGGAGCGCCTGCGCCACTGGCTGCACGAGTGCCTGGGCGCGGAGGACAGCGAGTACACCCGAATGGTGGGCTGCTGGTTCCTGATGGGCATGGTCAAGCGAGTGAAGGACCCGGGCTGCCAGATGGACTACATGGTGGTGCTAGAGGGCCTGCAGGGCAAACGCAAGAGCACGGCCCTGCGCACGCTGGTGGGTCATGACGACTGGTTCGCGGACACGCCCATGCGGCTGGGCGACAAGGACGCAATGCTCAGCCTGGCTGGCAAGTGGCTGTATGAGATCGGCGAGCTGGATGCCTTCAACAAGGCCGAGGTGACGGCGGTCAAGCAGTACGTCAGCAGCCGCAACGACCGGGTGCGCGAGCCCTTTGCGCGGCGGCACGTCGACCGCCCGCGCAGCGGTGTGTTCGCGGGCACCACCAATCAGTCGGAGTACTTCAAGGACCCGACTGGCGCCAGGCGCTTCTGGCCGGTGGCCTGCGATGGCGACATCGACCTGACGAAGCTGGGCACGTGGCGGGACCAGCTTTGGGCAGAGGCGCTACACCGGCTGAACCATGCGGACCCCGAGATGCGGCGCTGCTGGCCCACGCGCGAGGAAGAGGAAGAGCACTTGGTGCCGCAGCAGGAGCGGCGCGAGATCCAGGACCCGTGGTTTGAGCGGTTGGCCACCTGGGTGGACAGCAAGGTGAATTACGGCGAGAGCGGCCTGGAGGTGTGCGAGGTGGATCACTTCACCGCACATGAGCTGCTGACGCGCTGCCTGATGGTGCCCATGGACCGCATCGACGGCGGCCGCAGCATGGCCACGCGGGTCGGCATAGCGATGCACAAGCTCGGTTGGGAAAAGCACAAGGACGGCGGCGGTGCTCGGGTGCACCGCTACTGGCGGCCGGGCAAGCACTCGGCCAGCAAGGCCAACCCGCAGCAGCAGCTGCAGGGCCCGGGCGGCGCGGTGGCAGCGGGTGGTCCCGCTGTCGAGGAGACGGTGCATGAGTTCTAGCCGTCCAACGTCCAACCCCGGCCAACACCCCTTTCTGAGGTTGGACGCCACCCAGGCCACCGGGCGTGGAGCGGTGTGCGTCCAACCGTCCAACCGTCCCGCGCCCCACAGGCGCGGGCGCGCATGTGTGCAGGGGCGAGCGGGCGCCGGGGCGCCCCCGCAGGCAGGCGCGTGTGCATGTGAGGGTTTTCGAGGTTGGACGGTTGGACGGTTGGACCAGGAGGTTGGACAGTGAAGCAAGAGCAGCAAGGCAAGTCGGAAGGAACGATGAGAGCAGTGATGCCGCAGTCGGCAGCCATAGTCGATTGGCTGCGGCAGCAGCTGGGCCGCGAGGCCGCTGATCGCATCGTGCTGGGCGGCAAGCAGGGCAAGGGAACGTGCCGCCTGGTCGAGGTGGGCCCTGATGGCGTAGAGCGCGTCTTTGGCAGCTTCAAGCCAACGAAGTGGCCAGGGGGTGTTGATGGCGCGGATTGACTGGATCGAAGAGCGGCTGCAGAACTGGGCGCGGTGGAAGATCGCGCGCGGTGGTGGTGGCGACATGGGCTATGCGTCGGCGGACCTCGGCGGTGCGAACGGCGGCAGGTCGGGGTACATCACGGCGTCGGTGCCCATCTTTGATGCCGAGGCTTCAGAGATGGACGGCGCGATTGCACGCCTGCATCCAGGTGGCCTGAGTCTGACCGTGCATCAGTTCTACCTTGCGCCAGGCGGTCATGTGGAGAAGGCGCAGGCGCTGTGCTGCAGCGTGCCAACGATGTACGCACGCATCAGCCAAGCGCACCGACAGCTCGCTGATCACTTCCTCGCACAACAGGATCGGCAGCGTGCCGAACGGCAACGGGTTGAGGCGCTGCAGCGCAGGGGTTTTCCGCGTTAGAAGGAAGTGGCACATTCCTGGCACGCTGCGGTTTGGCTTCACCACATCACAGCGCCCCGCGCCCCGCGGCCCTCAACGGCCCCGGGGCGCTGTCGTTTCGCCTGCACAAACACCCATGCCCCAAGCCGCGCCCAAACCCTGCATCACGTGCAAGGTGCTCGTGCCCGAAGGGACGTCGCGTTGCGCTGCCCACAAGCCTGCGCCGTGGCTGGCTCGGCCCGAGGTCAAGCGCACCGCCGGCCGCAAGCTGCAGCAGCAGCGTGCCGCGCTGTTCAGTGCCGAGCCGTTCTGCCGTGCGTGCAAGGGCAATGGCCTGCGCGTGCTGGCCGAGATCCGCGACCACATCAAGCCGCTGGCCGAAGGTGGCACCGACGAACCGGCCAACATCCAGCCGCTGTGCAAGCCCTGCCACGACGCCAAGACGGCAGGGGAATCGGCCAAGGGGAGGGGGGTGCAAATGTCTGCAGCCCTACCGACGGAAACCGATCTCGAAGTCAAATTTTCTCGTGCGGGGGTTGTGGAGGGGGGGGTACCCTTCTGGCAGCGCACCGGGGGCAACGCCTGATGGCCAAGCCGGGCCCGAAGCCGCTGCCGTCGAACGTGCACATGCTGCGGGGCAACCCCAGCAAGAAGGCGCTCGGCGACCTGGTCGACACGCTGCAGCCGCTGGTCGAGATCCCGAACTGCCCCGCGCACCTGCTGCCCGAGGCCCGCAAGGAGTGGCGCCGCATCAGCGCCGAGCTGGAACGCTACGGCCTCATCAGCAAGCTGGACTGCGCCAGCCTGGCGCTGTACTGCCAGGCCTACGCCCGCTGGGTGTGGGCCGAGCTGCAGCTGCAGCGCGCGCAGAAGCTGGCCGCGCAGAAGCAGGCCGACGCCGAAGCCAAGGGCGAGACCTACACCGGCGGCGACGGCTACACCGTGCCCACGCCTGGCGGCCACATGACCTACAGCCCGCACTGGGTCATCGCCAACAAGGCCATGGAGCAGGTGAACCGCTTCTTGTCCGAGTTCGGCCTGAGCCCCGCGCAACGCAGCCGCGTCAGCCCCAGCAACCTGCGCCAGGCCGACATGTTCGACCAGGGCGACGACACCGCCGCCGGCGGCTTCGGTTCCATCTGAGGCCATGAAGGACTACGCCGCCATCGCCACCGACTACGCGCAGCGCGTGGTCGACGGCAAGGTGCCGGCCTGCAAGTGGGTGCGCCTGGCCTGCGAACGCCACCTGCGCGACCTGGCGCGCGCTGCGGCCGGCTGGCTGTACGTGTGGAACCCCGAGCTGGTGGACACCAAGGGCAAGAAGTACCGCCCGGCCGACCGCATCTGCGCCTTCGCTGAGCGCATGCCCCACATCAAGGGCGACTGGGCCGGCCGCGGCGAACGCATCCGCCTTGAGCCCTGGCAGGTCTTCGTGCTGGCTGTCATCTTCGGCTGGATTCACGCCGCCACGCTGAAGCGCCGCTTCCGCCAGGCTGACCTGTTCGTGCCGCGCAAGAACGCCAAGAGCACCATCGCCGCCGTCGTGGGCAACTACATGCTGGCCGCCGATGGCGAGTTCGGTGCCGAGGTCTACAGCGGCGCCACCAGCCAGAAGCAGGCGCACGAAGTCTTCCGCCCCGCGCAGCTCATGGCCGCCAGCAAGCCCGGTGCCGAGTTCCGCGCCTACTACGGTGTCACCGTCAGCGCCTCGAACCTGGCGGTGGTGGAAACCAACAGCAAGTTCGAACCCGTCATCGGCAAGCCCGGCGACGGCGCCAGCCCCAGCTGCGCCATCGTGGACGAATACCACGAGCACAACACCAGCGAGCTGTACGACACCATGAAAACCGGCATGGGCGCGCGCAGCCAGCCGCTGCTGCTGGTCATCACCACCGCCGGCAACAACATCGGCGGCCCCTGCTACACGCACCAGGTCGAGCTGCAGAAGATCCTGGAAGGCGTGGCCGAGAACGAACAGCGCTTCGGCATCATCTTCGGCATCGACGCCGAAGACGACTGGACGAAGCCCGAGGCGCTGATCAAGGCCAACCCGAACTTCGGCGTGTCGATCTCGGCCGACTCGCTGCTGGCCGACCAGCTGGAGGCTATCCAGGACCCGCGCAAGCAGGCCATCTTCAAGACCAAGCACCTGGACGTGTGGGTCAACGCCGCCAGCCCGTGGCTGAACCTGGAAAGCCTGCAGCGCGCCAGCGACCCCACGCTGCGCGAAGAAGACTTCCGCGGCGAGCAGTGCTGGGACGGCCTGGACCTGGCCAGCAAGGTGGACATCGCCAGCAAGGCCAAGCTGTTTCGCAAGGTCGTGGACGGCGAGTGGCATTACTACGCCTTCACCCGCAACTGGCTGCCCGAGGCCACGGTGAGCAAGCCCGAGAACGGCCACTACCAGGCCTGGGTGGCCGAAGGCTACCTTGTGCAGACGCCTGGAAACATGATCAACCTGAAGCAGATCCAGGAAGACGTGGAAGCCGACAGCGAGCTGCACGTGGTGGCCGAAGTGGCCATGGACGCCTGGGGCTCGCGCGAGATCGCGCCCAGCCTGCAGGAAGGCGGCTACGTGGTGGTGGACATCCCCATGACCGTGCGCAACCTCAGCGAACCCATGAAGCTGATCAGCGCCCTGGTGGACGCCGGCCGCTTCCACCACGACGGCAACAAAGCCACCATGTGGATGTTCAGCAACGTCGAGGTCTTCGAAGACCGCAACGAGAACATCTTCCCGCGCAAGGGCAGCGCCGAAAAGAAGATCGACGCGGCGGTGGCCGTCATCCTGGCCATGAGCCGGGCGATGGTGGGGGCGGGTGACATGGCCGCTTCGTTCTGGGAGACCGCGACGTGAGCACCTGGTTCGGCCGCTTCACGTCGTGGGTGTCGCAGCGCAAGGCCGACAACGCCACGCTCGAACTGTTCCGCGAGATCTACGGCTCGCGCCTCAGCAAGACCGGCCAGCCTGTCGGGCTGAAGGAAGCCCTGCGCTGCGCCACCGTGTTCGCCTGCGCGCGCGTCATCGCCAACGGCATCGCGCAGGTGCCGCTGAAGCTGTTCCAGGAAGACGACGCCGGCAACAAGCAGCAGGCCCGCAAGCATCCGCTGTACCGCGTGCTACACCGCAAGCCCAACCCGTGGCAAACCTCGTTCGAGTTCCGCGAGATGCTGGGCCTGCACCTGGTGCTGGCCGGCCGGGCCTACTGCTACAAGACCATTGTCGGCGGCCAGATCCGCGAGCTGATCCCGTTCGAGCCGGGCAAGGTGACCACCGACCTGGCGGCCGACGGCCTGACCGTCATCTACAAGGTCACCGGCCGCGACGGCCTGGTGCGGGAATTCGACAGCAGCGTCATCTGGCACCTGAAGGGCCCCAGCTGGTGCGGCTGGGAAGCCCTGGACGCGCTGGACATGGCACGCGAAGCCATCGGCCTGTCCATCGCCACGGAAGGCAGCCAGGCGCGGCTGCACAAAAACGGCGTCAAGCCCAGCGGCACCTACTCCGTCGAAGGCACGCTGAACCCTGAGCAGTACAAGCAGCTGCGGCGCTTCCTGGTCGACAACCACGCCGGCGAGAACAGTGACCTGCCCATGGTGCTGGACCGCAGCGCCAAGTGGCTCAATCAAGCCATGACTGGCGTCGATGCCCAGCACCTGGAAACCCGCCGCTTCCAGGTTGAAGAAGTCTGCCGCGCCATGGGTGTGATGCCCATCATGGTCTTCAGCGGCGACAAGTCTTCAACCTACGCCAGCGTCGAGGCCATGTTCCAGGCCCACGTGGTGCACACCCTGTCGGGCTGGTGGGAACGCATCGAGCAAAGCATCGACTGCAACCTGCTGACGCTGCGCGACGAAGCCGCAGGCATCTACGCCAAGTTCATCGGCAACGGCCTGATGCGTGGCTCGATGAAGGATCGCGCCGACTACTTTTCCAAAGCTCTGGGCTCTGGCGGTTCGCCGGCCTGGATGACGCAAGACGAAGTGCGCAGTCTCGAAGAATTCAACCCCATGGGTGGCACCGCGGCGCGGCTCCCTGTGGCCACCAACGTGCCCGCTGCCGCGCCCAAACCCGAGCCCGCCACCGAGGAGCCGTGAACATGAAATTGCAACCTGTCCAGTACAAGAGCGGGCCGAACCTGGACCGCGTGGAATGCGGCCTCATCGAACTGAAGTTCGACGCCGGCGCGGACCCCGACCAGATGACCTTCAAGGGCTACGGCGCCGTCTTCGGCAACGTCGACAGCTACGGTGACGTGATCGCCAAGGGTGCCTTCAAGAACACCATCCGCGAGGCCAAGGCCAGCGGCAACTGGCCGGCCCTGCTGCTGCAGCACGGCGGCTGGCAGATGAGTGCCGACGACATGATGCCTGCCGGCGTGTGGACCGAGATGGCCGAAGACGACGTCGGCCTGGTGCTCGAAGGGACCATGGCGCCCACCACCCGCGGCAAGGACGCTTTCACGCTGATGAAGATGAAGCCGCGGCCTGCCATCACCGGCCTGAGCATCGGATACCGGCCCGTCAAGTGGAAGATGAGCGACAAGCCCGACGAGCCGCGCCGCACCCTTACCGAAGTCAAGCTGATCGAGATCAGCCTGGTCACCTTCCCGGCAAACCCGAAGGCGCGCGTCAGCGCCAAGGGGGCGCACGGAATCCGTCTTGCCGAGCAGGCCCTGCGTGATGCGGGCTTCTCGGTGTCAGAAGCCAAGGCCATCGTGGCCAAGGGCTTCATCTCGCAACCGCACCAGCGTGATGTTGGTGGTCTGGGCGACCTCGCCGCGCTCGCGCGGCAACTGCGGGCCGAGCTGTAACCCGCGCTCCCTCTTGAAACCCACCCATCCAAGGAACCCATCATGAAACTGTTCAAGAACCTGGCCGTCTTTGCGGCCCTCATCGCCGTGGCGGTCGGCGTGTTCGCCGCCATCGACCCGGCCGTGCCCGCTGCATTCGTGCAGCTGGCGCTGCAAGATGGCGGCGCCCTGCTGCTGGCCGGCATGGCACCCACCGCCATCACCCGCGCCATCCATGACGGCTACGAAATGAAAGGCGAGGGCGACAGTGACGACACGCCGCCGGCCATCATCGAGATCAAGCGCCTGATGGAAGACCAGGGCAAGGCCTGGAAGGCCTTCAAGGAAACCAACGACGCGCTGGTCAAGGCCAAGGCCGACGGCAAGGCCGTCAGCGACCTGGAAGCCAAGCTGGCCAAGGTGTCGGCCGACATGGACTCGCTGGCCGAAGTGAAGGCCCAGTTCGACGAACTGATGCTCAAGCTGGCCCGCCCGGGTGGCCTGGGTGGCGTCGACCCGAAAGACGCTGCTGCGCAGGCGTCTGAACTGAAGGGCTTCAACAACGCCCTGCGCGCCGAGTACCAGATCAAGGGCCGCGCCTTCCCCGGCGAGCTGACGCAGGACGCCTACGCCCAGTACAAGAGCGGTTTCTTCAAGGTCATCACCGGTGTGCCGGTCGACAGTCTGAGCAGTGACGAGCGCAAGGCTCTCAGCGCCGGCAGCGACCCCGACGGCGGCTACCTGCTGCCGCAGTCCACCCAGGGCCGCATGGTCACCAAGCTGTACGAGCAGTCGATCATGCGCCAGCTGGCCGAAGTGCAGATGATCGGCACCGACAAGATCGAAGGCGTGGTGGACGACGACGAAGCCGACGCCGGCTGGGTGGCCGAGATGGGCGCGCGGTCGGACAGCGACACGCCGAAGGTGCGCCGCTGGGAGATCGCCGCGCACGAGATGTACGCCATGCCCAAGATCAGCCAGAAGCTGATCGACGACGCGGCCACCGACGTGGAAGGCTGGCTGTCCGGCAAGGTGGCCGACAAGTTCGGCCGCGTCGAAGGCAGCGCCTTCTGGCAGGGCACCGGCGTGGGCCAACCCCGCGGCCTGGCGGCCTACCCCACGCTGGCCACCGGCGACGACAGCCGCGCCTGGGGCACCTTCGAACACGTGCTGAGCGGCGCCAACGGTGCCTTCCACACCACGCAGTTCGACCCCATCAACACGCTGATGGGCGCGTTCAAGGACCACTTCCTGCAGAACGCCCAGTTCGTGATGCGCCGCGAAGTGCGCACCGCGGCGCGTGGCCTGAAAGAGTCGACGACCAACCGCTACCTGTGGGAACCGGGCATGCAAGTCGGCGCCCCCGAGCGCCTGATGGGCTACCCGGTGCGTGTGGACCAGTACATGCCGGCCCTGGCCACCGGCTCGCTGTCGCTGGCCTTCGGCGACTTCCGCCAGGCCTACACCATCGTGGACCGCATGGGCGTGCGCACGCTGCGCGACCCGTACACCGCCAAGCCTTTCGTGGTGTTCTACAGCACCAAGCGCACCGGCGGCGGCGCGATGAACTTCGAGGCCGTCAAGTTCCTGAAGTTCGGCTCCTGAACGACCGGACACGGGCCCAGGAAAGTGTCAACACGCCGGCTCCAGTGGGGCCGGCGCCCAAACCTCATTCAGAACGGAACCCATCATGAATCTCAGCACCGACGTGAAGATCACCGTCGTCTCGGGCGCGGCAGCTGCCGCCACCACCGCGATCGACTCCTCAGTTCTCGACATGCAGGGCTATGCCGGCGTCATGTTCATCGCGCTGCTCGGCGATGTGACTGACACCTCTGTCCTCACGCTCACCGCCAAGGGCAACAGTGCGAACAGCACGTCCAGCCCCACGCCGGTGACGCAGAAGGCCACCACGGCCTTCACCGCGGGCGCCAGCACGGCCGACTCCAAGGCGCTGGTGGTGGACGTGTACGAGCCCGCGCTGCGCTACATGTTTGCGTCACTGACGCGCACCGCCGCCAATGCCGTCGTGGGCGGAATCATCGCCATCCAGTACCAGGCCGGCCTGCGCCCGACCGCGCACGACGCATCGGTCATCGCCTCGGCCATCGGCGCCGGCGTCGCGGCCTGATCGCACCAGGCGAGCAACCCACCGCCCACCGCCTGCACAAGGCGCCAGTGCCGCAAGGCCTGGCGCCTTGTGCTTTGTGCAGGCGTCTGCAGACCACTTCCACGGAGCACCCATGACCTTTGCTCTAGCCGGCCAAATCAGCCGCCAGACCAAGAGCCGCGACGACCTGGCCGACGGCACGCTTCAAGTGCTCTCCGCCGGCGGCACGGTGCTGTTCAGCGTCACGCTGGATGACCCGGCCGGCACCGTCAGCGGCACCACCGCAGCCCTCACCTTTGCCGGCTTCCCCAAGGTGGTCAGCGGCGCCGCTGCAGGCACTGCGGCTGCTGCCCGCTGGATGACCCAGGCCGGCACGCTCTACAAGACGGTCAGCAGCGAGGTCGGCTCGCCGGCCGTGGGCATCCCCGGCTCTGGCGCAAAGATCGTCATCGACAACGGGGCCGGCACGCTGGCCATCGGCGTGGGTGATGAGATCGAGGTTCTGGCCGCAGCCTGGGGCTACTGATGGCCACCGCACGCGCCAACACCTACTTCGTGGCGGTAGGCGCCAGTGTCGCCGCCGGCCGCCAGATCGGCAGCGGCGGGACTCCACCGCCCCCGCCACCGCCACCCCCGCCGCCACCGCCCAGCGCGGGTGTCGGCGTGCTGAACAGCCGTGTGCTCAACTTGGCTGGGGTGCTGCAGTTTCGCTTGTTCAACGACCTGGGCCGGTACGTGCGCTTTGTGCGAAACGTCTTCTGGCCGAAGGCGGTGGTGGACGACATTGAATTCGTTGTGGCCGGCTACGGCTTCGACAATCCGACGTTTCAGGTCAACAGCTACGAACTGCTCATCACGCCGTTGGGTGATGGTGAGCCGCAAGTGTTTGCCACCCGCACCGGCACGCTAGGCGCCCAGCGCAGCGCGTTCCTGAATGTGGACCTGAGCAGCCTGCCTGATGGCTGGCACCTGTTCGACATCCGCCCCGTGGGCTCCAGCACCGAGACAGCCCACCCCTACTGGATGTACGTAGGCGCACCGTCTGCGTGGGCATCTGCAACCTGGGCGCCTACGCAGTCGGGTAGCTGGGCGCTGAACCACGAAGACCCGGGCGCCGCACGCTGGGCCAAGGCCCCACTGCCTATCGACCCGCCCACGTTTGCCATTGAGCCGTGGCGTGCCGTGGTGCCATTCTCAACCGCGCTGCCACGCACCAGCATGTACCGCCGCAACCTTGTGCGGCCAACGAACGGCGACCTTCCCTACGTTAACTACCTGGACACCACCAATGTCACGCTAGGTACCTCCGGGCTGCAGGGCAACGCTGGTGGCGGCATCGTTGCTTCTTGCATGAATTCGCAGGCGTATGCCTTCAACACGCTGGCTGCTGAGGAACCCGGGGTGATTCTGCGGGATGGACCGTTCGGCGTCGGCTTGCTGTCTGGCGCCACCCACCTGCATGTCGGGCGCGAACGGTTCGACGAAGACGACAACAGCTTGGGCGCGGTGATCTACTTCGCAGACCCGTGGAGCATTGGCAAGGTCTACCCTGACGGCCACATTGAGCGGCTTGTCGGCTACCGCCACACACCTACTGGCCGCGTGTTGGTGGGCAACTGGTCTGCCATCCCCGAAGCCCGCCGCGGCTTCCATCTGATTTGGGGCTTCAACTGGGCCACGCCAACGATCATAGAAGAGAACCTTGACACCACTCGCACGGTGGATCGGGGTGATGGCATCTTTGAGCACCCGCACCAAGCATCGCTTGCGCCCACGCTGTTCGTTGCTGACTCGCTTTCGACCAACGTCAACGGGCGCCCTGGCCGGGTGCTGAAGGTGGTCTTCGGCCACGACAGTCACGAGGCTGTTCCTGTCGTGACCGAGTTCATCGCAGACTCCCACAACGCCTGGGATGTGGTCTACGGCGGGGGCTCGATCTACGTCAGCGAGCGCCGTGACAACCGCATCGTTGAATACAACGCCACCACGGGTGAATTGGTGCGTGTGGTGGTGGGGCCGCCGCCTGGCGCGTCATCGCTGGCCTACGTGACCGACGATGACCGCCCGACCCTGCAGAGCGGCATCGCTATCGCCACGGCACGCGCCGCGTCGGTGGGTTATGCGCTGCTGCCAGAAGGGCTGTATCTGCAAGACGGCTGGCTGTACTTCGGCAGCATCGTGCTGGGGCAGGTGAAGCGGGTCAACCTGACGACCGGGGTGCAGGAAGTCTCTGCGCAGTTCAATCCGGTCAGCAAAGCCGAGTATTGCAAGATTGCCCTGAGCGACGGCACCTTTGGCCCCCGCGGCACGATCTTCGTCAGCTCGTGGGAAGTGCAACTGAACTCGGCACCGTGGGCGTTCCTGCCCGGCGGCGCTTCGTGGGGCTACTTCTCCGTTTCGTCTACCGAAGTGCCGAAGGGCGCAGGCGGTCAGTGGGCTGATGTTGGCTACAGCACCGCTTGCGCAGTGGGGCTGGGCCGCTTGATCTACGCGGGCGCCGACTATGGCCTGGTTGAAGTGTCACAGGTCAAGTCCGGTGACATCACCGTGGACAAGAACAGGTACGCAGCCGGCAAGGCCCTGTACGACAGCGCCGGCCGCCGCTGGCTCGGCGGCATCGACGGCTTCCCCCAGTGGCAAATCCCGGCCTCTGCGCAGCCCTGGGGCGGGCACCCTGACCTGGACTACTTCCTCACCATCAACGGCCACGTCGAGGCATAAGCATGAGCATCACTTTTGGCGCCATCTCGGCTGTTGCGGACGGGTCCACCTCCGTTTCAGTGGCCTACCCTTCAGGCATTGCCGCAGGCCAGAACCTGACGCTGGTGCTGGCCTACAAAAGCCCGCCAGTCGTGCACGATACGGTGGCCGGCTTCACGCTGGAAGCCACGCACACGGCGGGCCTTGGTTCAGACACAGTCAGTGACCAAGGCGGTGTGACGCTGGCCGTGCTGACCAAGACTGCCAGCGGCAGCGAAACCGGGTCGGTCACAGTCAACGTGCCGAGTGGCAGCGTGACGCAGGGCTTCATGGTCAGTCACACGGCCGGCGCTGGCAGCACGTTCGACATCGCATCTGCGGTGGGCGGGCAGGGCACAGCATCAACATCGTGGGCTGTTGTCTTGGGGTCAAACCCGGGTATGACAGCAGGCGACTTGGTGCTGGCGATCTACGCCGCGAACACCAATTCAGTCACCGACATCAACACCCAAGCCATCAGTGCGGCGGGCGTGACGACGTGGGGCTCCGCGGTTGAACGCATCGAACAGGCCACAGGCACTGGCCGCGATCAAGCCATCGGCATGAGCGAGCACGCGCTGGTGGCAGGCACGGCGTCGGCTGCGCCCACCCTCACAATGGCGTTGCCTCCGACCGCCAACACCACCAGCCCCACTGGCCCCGTGATCCTGCTGCGCCTGCGCGAGATCGCCGCGCCGACGCCCCCGGTGATCGTGGAGCACCCCGAGGCTCGCACTGTCGTTGAGCCCAACACCGGCAGCTTCACGGCCAACATCACCGGCGCCACCAGCCTGCAGTGGAAGCGCAAGGCAGGGGGCACGGGCTCTGGCGCCAACGTGGTGGGCGGCACTGGCGCCACCACGCTGACCTATGTCACCGGCGCCACGTCAGTGTCTGGCGGCGACCACAACGACGGCGACACCTACGCGCTGGAAGCCACGAACGCAGAGGGCACGGTCACCACCGACTATGCCCTGCTGACCGTGAACGAGGTCGGCGACGATTCCACGCCTCCCAGCGCCCCTGGCACGCCCGTCGAAAGCGGCAAGACCAAGAGCGCGGTCACGATGACGCACACCGCGGCAACCGACGACACGGGGGTTGCAGGCTACGAATACCAGATCGACGCCGAAACCATCGTTGACACCGGCAGCGCGGCGCTGGCAGTCGCCATCTCCGGTCGCACGGCCGGCAGCACCATCAGCTACCGAGTGAGGGCCTATGACGCCGCCGGGAACCGAAGCGCCTGGAGCACTGCAACCAACGTCACCTTCCCCATCTACGGCTTCAACTTCAGCAGCCTGGCCAAGATGCAGGCTGGCAGCTTCGTTGGCTCGCTGGTGGGTTTGGGCCTCAGTGTGGGGGCTGGAGTGGTGGTGCGCGCCAACGACGCATCCACCGGAGCCGTGGTTGCCCTGAGCGGCACGCTGACCACCGACACGGCGGGCCGCCTGTCGGACTGGAAACACCCCGCGCTGGACCTGGGCACGACCTATGAAGTGGTCTTCCGCCGAACAAGCGACAACGCCCGCGACATCAAGCTGCTTGGGGCCACGCTGTGATCCTGTTCGGCCGCAACCCCGAGCGCCTGTTCTTCGGTGAACTGGGCATCCTGCCTGCGGATATTCCGACCGGCCTGGGTGCCGAGTTCGAATCGCCGCTGCTGGACGACTTGGACCCCGGCGACACGAACACGCAGCTTCTGTGGCTGATCCTGAACCTGCCTGACTTCGGCTTGTTGAACGTGCTGGACGACGGCACGTTCCAGCACATCACGCCAGGGCGGGCCGACACCATTGGCTACCGGCTGTTTGCAACCCCCGAGACAGGGGCGCCGGTGGTCAGCGAGAGCACCATCACGACGGGCAATCCTCTTTCTCAGGAGGTTGCTGTCGAGGTGTTCGACCGGGTGGTGGACGTGGTGCGCGAGGCGGTGTCCGTCGGTGTGGCCGCTGTGCCGCAAATCGTGACGCAGCCGCAGGGGCAGACCGCGGCAGAGGGCGCCGTTGCCACGTTCGTTGTCGGTGCGATTGGGTCTGCGCCGCTGTCGTACCAGTGGCGGTTCACGCCAGTGGGTGGTGCGCCGGTCAACGTCGGCACCAACAGCCTCAGCTATTCGCGCACCACCGCCCTGGCGGACAACGGCGGCGTGGTGTCGGTGGTGGTGAGCAACGGCGTGGGCAGCGTGACGAGTGCGGTTGCCACGCTGACGGTCGAAGCAGTGGTCGTGGCCCCGACTGTGATTCCTGGCCGGCGCAAGACGCGCAGGAATGTGCAGCCGGTTCGCCGCGTCTTGTACTGAACCGGAGCTGAGTCGCCATGTCTTTGAAACTCATCATTCCGCCCAGCGTCTTGGCTGTGGACCTGGCCCAGGCCAAGCAAGAGCTGCGGGTGCAAAGTGGGTCGGTTGAGGACGCCTACATCAGTCGCCTGATTCGCGCTGCGACGGGCCGGGCTGAGCACCGGACAGGCCGCGCCATCATGCAGCAACAGTGGGAGCTGCTGCTGGATGCGTTTCCCAGCGACGGCGCCGAGATCGAGCTGGCTCACCCGCCCGTGATGAGTGTCAGCTCGATCAGCTACCTGGACGCCGCCGGCGCCCTGCAGGTCTTGCCCAGCAGCGCTTATGCACTGGACCCCGATGTCCAGCCGGCGGCAGTTTTTGCAGCCAACGGCACCACGTGGCCAGCGACCCTTGACGTGGCCAATGCCGTGCGGGTGCGGTTCGTTTGCGGCTACGGCAACACGCCGGCCGCCGTGCCAGACGGCCTGGTGGACTGGATCATGGTTCAGGTGGCCACCCACTACGACAACCGCGACCTGGTGGCCATGGCCAAGGCCGACGCCGGCCCCGATGCCTATGCCAGCCGGTTGCTGGACCCCTTCAAGGTTTACGGCTGAGACACACCATGCAAGCCGGCCGCCTGAACCAGCTCATCACGCTGCAGCAGCCCAGCACGTCCAGCGACGCGCTGGGCCAGCGCGTGGAAGCCTGGACCGATGTGGACACTGTGTGGGCGTCTGCACAGCCGGTTCGAGGCCGTGAATTCTTTGCCGCCGGCCAGATGCAGAGCGAGGCCTCGGTCAAGTTCACCCTGCGTTACCGCGCCGATGTGGTGGGCACCATGCGCGTGCTGTGGCGTGGTGTGCCGCACGCCATCGTGGCCGAGCCCATCGACGTCAATGGCGGCATGCACACGCTGGAGCTGATGTGCAGCGGCGGCATCAGGGACAGCCAATGATCGGCGCCCGCGTCACCGGCATCCCGGAACTGAAGGCCGCGTTGGCCGGCCTGGTGCCCAAGCTGCGCGTGCGTGCCCTGCGCAACGCCCTGGCCGCCGGCGCGCGCCTGGTGCAGCGCGAAGCCCGCCGCTTCACGCCCGTCATCAACCCGGCCTCGCTGGCTGTGCGCAAGGGCTACCGTAAGCCCGGCACGGTGCAGAAGGCCATCAGCGTGCGAACCAGCAAGCTGGCCAGCCGCAAGGGCGACGTTGGAGTGTTCGTGAACGTGCGGCCAGCCAAGGGCTCGATCTATCGAAATGGCGTTCAGATCAGGGCCAAGCAGAGGGGAGCGAAAAGCCCGAACGACCCTTACTACTGGCGGTGGCTGGAGTTTGGCCGTCAGGCCCGCGGCGGCGAGGCTGCCAGAAGTCGCGTGGTGCGAGTCAAGAAGCTGGGCATCAAGGGGGTACGTGCGCGGCGAGCCCTTCGCGCTGTCGGCGCGATGCGCGCTTTCGGTTTCCTGCAGAAGGCCGCCAAGCGCCTGCCCGACGCCCTGCAGATCTTCATCAAGACCATCGGCCCGCAGATCCAGCGGCTGAACAAGCCCAAGGCGCCCGCACCGTGAGCATCGAAACCGACTTCCGCGCCACGCTGGCCGCGCACGCGCCGCTGGTGGCCCTGGTGGGCACGCGCATCGCGCTGAACGCCGTGCCCGAAAACTCGCCGCTGCCGCTGGTGGTGTACGCCTGCACGCACGACCGCACGCTGGGCCTGGACAACAGCCTGCTGGCCGACCAGTGCGCCATCCAGGTGGACTGCTGGGCCGCGACGGGCGCAGAGGCTGACCAGGTGGCCGACGCCGTGGTGGCTGCCGTGGCCGCCGCGGCGCCCGACACCGGCGCTTGTGTCTTGACCCGCACCACCGCCCACGACCCCGAGCTGGGCCTGGACGGCGTGACGCTGGCAGTGGAGTGGTGGGGCTGACCCGACAGGGGCACCCCAAGTTTTCCAAACCCGGCCGCCTTGAGCGGCCTTTTTCTTTTCTGAAAGGAGCCAGCAATGGCAAACGTCAAAGGCCGGAACATCAAGGTCGAGATCGCGGCCACCTACGCAGCCGCCAAGACGGTGACGGCGGTCACCCTGGCCAGCCCCGGCGTGGCCACCAGCGCGTCGCACGGCATGGCCAACGACACGGTGGGCTACTTCACCACCGTGGGCGGCATGGCCCAGCTCGAAAGCCAGGCGTGCCGCGTCAAGAACCAGGCCACCAACACGTTCGAGCTGCAGGGCCTGAACACCACCAACTACAGCGCCTTCACGTCGGGCAGCTTCGTGCCGGTGGCCACCTGGGCCACGCTGGCTGAAGCCACCAGCTACGACATCGGCGGCGGCGCGGCCGACAAGCTGGACGTGACCACGCTGCTGGACATCGTGAAGAAAGAAGAGCAGGGCCTGCTGCCGGTGAGCAACGTCACCGTGGCGGTCATTGCGCAAGACACGCCCAGCGCGGCCATGCAGTTGCTGGAAGCGGCCGTGCAGAGCCAGGGCGCGGTGGTGGTGCGCATCACGCTGCCCAACGGCGCGGTGCGCATCTTCCGTGCAGAGCCCAGCCTGCCCGGCGAAAGCGTGGCGCAGGGCGCTGTTGGCACGGGCAGCCTGGACATGGCCGTCAAGGGCTTCGTGCTGAAGCTGGCCGCCTGAGCATGGAAGTTCAGGCTCTGCTGGCCAAGATGGCCGAACAGCGCGCGCACTGGGTGGACCTGCCGGGCACCCGCACGCCGCCCCTGCGCCTGCAGTTCCACCGCCCGCCCGAGGTGGAAATGCCGCAGCTGGTCCGCGGCGTGAAGCTGGATCACATCGTCCAGTACGCCTGCGGCTGGTCCGGCTTCACCGAAGCGGTGCTGCTGGGCCCGGCCATCGGCGCCGCCGACGTGGTGCCCTTCAACCGCGAGCTGTGGGCCGCTTGGGTGCGTGACAACTCCGAAGCCGTGCCCGCGGTGGCACAGGCCATGGCTGACGCGGTCACGCAGCACCTGGAAGCGCGCGAGGCCGTCGCAAAAAACTCCACGCCCTCCTTGACGTAGCCGATGGCGTCGAGTTCGAGGGCGAAGACCCGCCGCAAGCCAGTGAAGCCGATGCACACGCCTTTGCCGTGTACCGCCTGCTGGCCAACGGCATGGGCGGCATCGACTGGGCCGGCCTGCCCCTGGTGGCGGGCTGGATGGGCGTGACCGACATCGACGGCCTGGTGCAGCGCCTGGTGGCCATCCGCATGCACCAACCCGACAGAAAGAAGGCTTGAATGGGACCCGGACTCGCAACCCTCAGCATCAACCTGATCGCGCAGCTCGCCGAACTGCAGTCGGGCATGGACAAGGCCGGCCGCATTGCCGAGAAGAACGCGGCGCAGATCGAGGGCCGGTACAAACGTCTGCAAGGGGCCATGGTTGGCATCGGCGCGGCCCTGGGCGCGGCCTTCAGTGTGGCCGGCCTGACGCAGTTCTTCCGCACCACGCTGGACGGCCTGGACGCGCTGAATGACCTGAACGACGCCACCGGCGCCAGCATCGAAAACCTCAGCGCACTGGAAGACATCGCCGCCCGCACCGGTACCGGCATGGACGTGGTGGGCGACGCCATCATCAAGCTGAACAAGGCCCTGGGCGACGCCAAGCCCAACAACGCCATCGGCGCGGCCTTCAAGGCCCTGAACCTGGACGCGGCCGAGCTGAAGCGCATCGACCCCGCTGAAGCGCTGCGCCAGGTGGCCATTGCCCTGAACGGCTACGCCGACGACGGCAACAAGGCCCGCGTTGTGCAAGAGCTGTTCGGCAAGAGCATCAAGCAGGTGGCCCCGCTGCTGAAGGACTTGGCCGAAGGCGGCGAGCTGAACGCCACCGTCACGCGCGAACAGGCCGACGCGGCCGACAAGTTCAACAAGCAGCTGGCCCAGTTCAGCAAGAACGCCACCGATGCGTCGCGCGAGATCGCCGGCCCGCTGGTCACGTCGCTGAACGACTTCTTCGGTGCGCTGCGGCGCTTCGGCAACAACCCGGGCGGCTTCTTGGCCGGCGTGGGCGAGCAGCTGAAGGTGGACTACCTGCGCGAGCGTCTGCAGGGCGCAAAGAACGAGATCGAGCGCCTGACGCCCGATGCTGAGCGTGCCCGGGGCATTCTGCAGGTGCAGCCCGACAGCATCCGCGCCAAGGCCACGCTGGCCGACTTTGCCGAGATGCAGCGTGCGGCCGAGGACTACCGCAAGGAAATCGACGCCATCGTGTTTGCCGGGGCCAAGCGCCGGCCGGCCAACGAAGGCGGGGGTGGCCTGCTGTCGCGCAACCTGCCGGACATCATTGATGGCAAGCCCAAAGGCGGCCCCAAGCCTTCGAAGCCGCAAGAGCAAGAGGCCTTCGTCTTCAAGCTTGACGACACCACCGCCGCGGCGCTGAAGCGCCTGGAGAACACCGACACGCAGAAGATCGCGCAGCTGCGGCTTGAGCTGCAGGCGCTGATCGAGATCCGCGCGCAATCGGGCGCGGGCAGCGTCGACGAAGCCATCCTGGACGTGGAAGACGCGCTGGCCAGGCTCACGCCAGAAGGTCAGGCCGCCGCGGCCGCGGTGGAGCGCCTGAACGCCATCCTGGCGCAGACGCCCACCACGCAGATGCAGGAAGTGCTGGCCGACGTGGAGCTGATCAACAAGGCCTTTGCCGGCACGCCCGAGCTGGCCGAGCAGTGGGCCGAAGCCATCATGGTGGCTACCCAGGGCCTGCGCAAGGAAACCGAGGAAACCACCGTCGAGCTGAGCGAGTTCGCCCGCCAGGCCGCCAGCAACATCCAGGACGCGCTGGGCGACAGCGTGCTGGCCACCATCGAAGGCAACGCCGGCAGCATCGAAGACATCTGGAAGAACATGCTCAAGCGCCTGGTGGCGCAGGCTGCCGCGGCGCAGCTGGGCAAGTTCCTGCTGGGCGACAGCTTCGGCAAGACGGGCCAGGTGGGCGGTGCGGCAGGCACGTTCATCGACTTCTTGCGAGGCCTAGGCGGCGGCGCCCGCGCCGGCGGCGGGCCCGTGTCGGCCGGCCGCCCCTACCTGGTGGGCGAACGTGGCCCCGAGCTGGTGGTGCCGCGCAGCAGCGGCACGGTGGTGCCCAACAACGCGCTGGCTGGGCAGGGCTCGATGTACCAGGTGGTCGTGCAGGGCGACGCCAGCGAGAACACGCTGCGCCTGATCCGCGCGGCCCTGGCGCAGTTCGAAGCGCGCCAGATGGCCAGAAGGGGAGTGTGACCATGGCCACCATCGACTGGCCCACCTCACGCGCATTCAGAGGCGCCACCTTCACCCTGGGGCTGGACACCAGCGAAAGTGGCTTTGTCGGCTTTCACACGGGCAACCGGCAGCGCTACAGCCACGCCGCTGATCGGCTGCGTGGTGTGCTGACGCTTCCGCCTACTGCCAGCGCTGCTGATGGCGCGCTTCGTGAGTCCTTCTTGCTGGGCTGGCGAAGCACCGGCGACCTCGTGCGCATGGGCATGCCGCATCGGCCGCAGCCTTTGGGCTCTTTGCGTGGCAGTCCGCAGCTGTCGGCATCAGTAGCAGCGGGCGCCCGCAGTCTGCAGCTGAGCGGCTGCACCGCCGGCGCCAACGTCTTCACGCCTGCCGTGTTGTCGCAACAGTGGCTTGATGGCTGGACCACCACCAATGCCACCGTCACCTACAACAGCGTTGCCGGGCCGGTGGCTGGCAGCCTGGCCACAACCGTGACACGCACGGCCACAGGGAACCACCTGATTGACCGCGCCTTCACCTTTGCCAGCACGTCCTTGCGATCTCTGAAGTTTGATGTTTGGTTGAAGGCCGGAACCTACACCGGCAACGTGCGAATCATCATCGCCGACGGCGCCGATGGAAATCAGATCATCAAGACGGTGTCGCTGACCGCCGGCTGGGTGCAGGAGTTCGTTGCCGGCTCCTTCCCTGTGTCGCCTGCGGCAAACATCAAGGTCTACATCGACCCGGTGGATGACTCCGGGGTTGCCGGTGAAACCTTCTTCGTTTGGTTCGCTGGCCTGCAGGTCGAGCAGGCCCTGATGGGCAATGCCTACATCATCCAGAACGCTGAAAGTGCCCCGGTTGGCCAGGCTGGTGCGGCCGACCACCTGGTGCGTGTGGCGACGGGTGACCACTTCACTTACCGCACGGTGCTGCGCTCGGTTGCTGCCGGCGAGGTGTGGACCTACAGCTGCTGGATGCGCTTGGTGTCGTTGACTGGCACCGTGCTTCTGACGCTGCAGAACTCGGCAGGCACCACCATTCAAAGCGCAACCCACACTGTCACGTCGAGCTGGCAGCGCTTCAGCGTGACGGGAACGTTTGCAAGTTCGGCCTCGGGCGTGCGAGGGCTCATCAATCCGTCGAACAACTCAGGGTCTGCAGGCGACCTGCTGGCCATTTATGGCGAGCAGATGGAGCCGGGCTCGGTGCCCACGTCCTACAGCCCCCTGGCCACGCTGAATGGCGGGGATTTCGTGCAGGCCGGCAATGAACTGCTGATGGTGGGCGCTGCCGGGGCTACTGGCAACCTGGTGGGTGCCATGACAGTGCCCCTGGCGTTGCCCTTGCCCAAGGCGTTGACTTCGGGCACCGTGATCGTGCCCAGCAACCCAACTGGCCTGTGGGAGCTGGACGACGACGGCTTGCAGCTGGACTACAGCGCCCCCATGGTTCAGGGCGGTGTGGCCATTCCCATCCGACAGGTGGTTCAGTGAGAACGCCCAGCGCCCCCGAGCTGGCTCTGCGGGCCCGCCTGGTGGCCGGCGAGAAGATCCCGCAGGTGCCGCTGGTCTACATGGGCCTCACGGTGCCCCAGCGCTGGGCCGTGGGCGGCCGCGCGGTGGTGTGGGGCGGGTACACCTGGGAGGCGCTGGACATCAGCATTGCCGAGCTGCGCGACGAAGTGGGTCAGTTCAACAACCTGCGCTTGTCGCTGCCGGCCGTGACGCCGGCGCAGCGCGCGCTGGCCATGTCCGACGTCGAGGGCGCGTCGGTGGTGCTCTACAAAGCCATGGTCGACCCTGACACCGGCGTGGCAGCCGGCGCGCAGCAGATCTTCACCGGCGAGCTGGACCAGCCAGGCTGGCAAGACGGCCCGCTGGCCATCGCCCACTTTCTGGCTGAACACCAGGGCAACCTGGCACTGAGGCCGCGCTCCAGCCGCTACACGAACGATGAGCAGTTGCGCCGCTTTTCGGGTGACACCTCGCTGGACGTGGACCCCCGCACCGACGGCAAAGAAGTGCTTTGGCCTGGCGCGGGCTTCTACCAGGTGCGCGAGTCATGAGCAACAGCTTCGGGCGCTTCCTCGTGGCCGCGGTGGCCATCGCTACGCAAAACTGGTGGCTGCTGGCTTCCAGCGTGTTTGGTGGCATCGCAGCAGACCGGCAGGCAGCCAGGGCACGCCGCCGCGCGATCCAGCAGCAGAACGACGCGGCCAAGGGCCGCCTGGAGATGGTGGATCTGCAGCCCAACGCGCCGCGCACGCTGGTGATGGGGCGCGTGCGCTACGTCGAAGGCGTGCGCCGCGTGTGGAGCAGTGGCGACAACGACGAAAAGCTGACCATGATCGTCAGCCTGGCCGGCCACGAGATCGACGGCATCGAACAGTGGTACCTGGATGACAACCTGGTCACGCTGGACGGCGACGGCTGGGTGAACGAGGCGCCCTATCGCAGCATCAAGGCCGAGCCCTTGACCGTGTCGGGCACCTTGGACGGTTCAGGCGCTGCGGTGCTCACCGTAGAGGCAACACCGCCCGACGGCTCGCCGCGGTCGGCCATCTGGTTCACCGGCTCCGGCGAGAACCAATTCCAGGGCGAGTGTGCCGTCAGCATCGTGGGGACCACAGCCACGCTCAGTGGCGGCTCACCGGGCGCCGCGGTGACGCTGACTTACTTCTTGAACGTGGCCAGCAAGTACGTGCGCATTCGCCCTTACCTGGGCACGGCAGCGCAGAACGTGGGCGACGACCTGGCGGCCGAGTACCCGGGCAAGATCACCAGCACCGACCGCTTCGCCGGCATTGCCCTGGCGGTGGTGGACGTGATGTTCGAGCCCGACGTCTTCCCGCAAGGCCGGCCGAATGTGAGCGCGGTGATGCGCGGCGCCAAGCTGTACGACCCGCGCACGGGCCTCACGGTGTTCAGCGAGAACCTGGCGCTGCAGGCTTTCCACTACTTCACCTACGCCTACGGGTGGGCCCGCAGCGCCAGCTTGGCGCGCACGGCCGACATCGTGGCCAGTGCAGACGCCTGCGACGTGAGCACCGCGTTCACCCTGCGCAAACCCGACACCACCACCAGCACCGTGACGCGGCCGCGCTACCACGGCGGCATCACCATTCCCGACGATGCCGACAAAGACGCTTCCATGGCCGCCCTGGTGGACGCGATGGCCGGCCGCGAAGGGTGGGCCGGTGGCCAGTGGCGCCTGCGCGCCGGCGTGCTGGGCAGCACGGTGGCCACCATCACCGAAGACTGGCTGGTGAACCGGCTGACCGGCGGGCAACCCGATGGAGAGCCGGTCATCACGGCCGTGCAAAGCATTCCCCGCGCCGCACGCATCAACCGCGTGGCTGGCCGCTGCACCGACCCCGAACAGCGCTACCAGCTGCTGCCTTTCCCGGCGGTGCAAGACCCGGTGCTGGTGGCCGCCAAGGGCGAGCGGCTGCAAGAGGTGGAATGGCAGGCCGTCAACCACATCGCCCTGGCTCAGCACCTGGCCAGCATGATGATCCGCCGCGCCCAGGCCGGCCTGCAGCTGGAGCTGATTTGTGGCGAACAGGCCGCCGACCTGGAACTGCTTGACGTGGTGGCGCTGACCATGCCCGAGTACGGCTACAGCACCAAGCTGTTCGAGGTGGTGGGCACCACCTGGGACCCGGTGGGCGCCTACAAACTGCTGCTGCTGGAAACCGCAGCGGCGCTGTACACGGTGGACGCCGAGCTGGCCGGCCGCGACCCCGCGCCAGACAGTGACCTGCGCGCGCCCTGGGACGTCGAGGCCATCACCGGCGTCAGCGTCGACAGTGGCACCACCGCCACGGTGGACGGCAGCATCATCACCCGCACCGTGATCAGCTTCGACCCCGCGGTGGGTCAGAACATCCGGCAGGGTGGCCAGATCGAGGTGCAGTACACGCAGGCGGCCGGCGCCCTGCCTCCCGGCGAGTGGCCCAGCTGGATGGAGCAAGGCAGCGCCACACAGGCCGTGATTCCGGGCTTGCTGCAGGGCCGCTTCTACCTGTTCCGTGTGCGGGCAGTGCAGATGCTGCCCTTGGTGCGCGGCGCCTGGTCAGCTGCCGAGCTGCACCAGGTAGCCAGCCGTCGAGTGGCGCAGATCTTTCGCCAAGACGACGAACCCACCACCGACGTGCAGGACGGCGACGAGTGGTACGACACCAACGCTGGCAACAAGCATCACGTGCGCGAGGCTGGTGCCTGGGTGGCTGTACCCGTTGGCACCGGCGGCATTGCACCAGGTGCGGCCACTGAAGTCTTCGAGGCCTACGCCGCCGGCCCCTACACCCGAAGCAACCTGGCCTGAACCATGCCCACCGGATCTGGAAGCGGAATTGTCCACAGCGTGACCTTCACGCCCGACTCGGCGGGCCGTGTGGTGGTCACCTGCACCTACGAAGCGGAAGGCGACGCCGGCAGCGCCTGGGGCGCTTCCTACAACGCCAAGGCATTTCTGACCCAAGACGGCAGCACCGTGCTCGGCGAGGCATCAGGCGTGTCCAACGACCGCACCCCCGGCATCGTGCGCGGGGTGTTCGACGTCGTTGCCGGCGAAGAGGTGGTGTGCGGCTTGTGGGGCGCCATCAGCGGTGCGGTGGATGCCACTTTCTGGAACATCAATGTGACTGCGGAGCTGATCAAACGATGAACATCCCGACCATCGCGCCCGACAAGGCGCTGCACTACGTGTGGGGCAGCTTCGCTGCGCTGTCTGGCTTGGCCGGCGCCGCGCTGCTGCAGATGCTGGGCACGCCGGCGCCGCTGGCCCTGGGCGCGGCCGCCGTGTGCGCAGCGGCCGCCGTGGCGCGCGAAGCCTGGAACTACGAACAGGGCGGCCCGTTCGACTGGCGCGACATCCTGGCCACGATGCTGGGCTGCGTGCCAGTGCTGGTGGCGGTGTTGGCGGCAGGGGGTGCGGCATGAAGGCCGAAACCGATCACTGGACCCTGGACAAGCGCATCCCGCTGGCCCTGATCATGGCCCTGTTGGGCCAGTGCGTCGTGGCGGTGTGGTGGGCCCGCGGCTTCGTCAGCGAGCAGCAGGCGCACGAAAAACGCCTGACCGCCTTGGAGCAAAGCCGCGAGCGCGAGCGGGTGGGTGAGCGCCTGGCCACGCTGGAGAACCAGATGCAGAACGCCACCACGCTGCTGCAGCGCATCGACGACCGCACCGAACGGCTGGTTGTGCCAGGTCGCAAGAGTGACCGATGAGGACGCCACAGATCCACCGCGGCCACCAGTCGCAACCATGAGGGCCACCGCATGAACCTGTCTCCACACTTCACCATGGCCGAATTCGTGGCCAGCGCCACCGCCGCACAGCGGGGCATCGACAACAGCCTGCCGCCCGAGCTGCTGACCAAGGCCCGCGCCACCTGCGACATGCTGGAACGCATCCGCGACGCGCTCAGCTCGCGTGCGGCGTACACGGTGCCCATCAACCTGAGCAGCGGCTACCGCTGCCTGGCGCTGAACACGGCCGTGGGCAGCGGCAAGGGCAGCGATCACCTGCGCGCCGAGGCTGCCGACTTCACGGCCAGCAGCTTCGGCACCCCGCTGCAGATTTGCCGCGTGCTGGCGCCGCTGGTGTCGGTGCTGGGCATCGGGCAGCTGATCTACGAATGCCCCACGGCCACCAGGCGCTGGGTGCACGTCAGCACGCGGCTGCCTTCGAAGCTGATGAACCGCGTCATCACCATCGGGCCCGGTGGGCCTGTGCTGGGCATTCAGGAGGGCTGAGCCATGGATTGGAAAGACATCGCCAGCACGGTGGGCAAGGCGGCGCCCATTCTGGGCACCCTGCTGGGTGGCCCGGCGGGTGCCGCCGTGGGCAGCATCATCGCCAGCGCCCTGGGCACGGGCAACGACCCGGAAGAGGTGAGCGCCGCCATGGCGGCCGACCCGGCGGTGATGCTGAAGCTGCGCGAGATCGAGGCCAGCAAGTCGGTGCGCCTGCAGGAGCTGGCTACCGACCTGGCCAGGCACGACCTGGCCACCGCCGCGGCCGACCGTGACAGCGCCCGCGGCCGCGAAGCTAAGACCGGCGACACGTTCACGCCGCGCACGCTGGCCCTGCTTGTGACGCTGGGCTTCTTCGGCGTGCTGGGCTGGCTGCTGGTGGAAGGCAAGCCGACGCATGGCGGCGACGCGCTGCTGGTAATGCTGGGCGCCCTGGGCGGTGCCTGGGGCAGCGTCATCGCCTACTACTTCGGGTCCAGCGCCGGCAGCGCGGCCAAGACCGAGCTGCTGCGCAAGGTCTGAGATCCTGGCCAGGGCCTACCCTGCGGCAGGGACGGCCCGGTAGGCCACCCAGGCCCAGTGCGTGGAGCGGCCGTGCCGCATGCGCTGACGCTGGAAGCTGATCGTCACCAGGCCCGCCCAGCCGGCTTCGAGCGTCACGTCCAGGCGTTCGGGCCCGGTCGACGTTGCCGGCGGCAGCCGCTGGGAAGCGGCGGCTATGTGCTGGCCAGGGACGCGGTCGAGGATGCCGGGGTCTTCATCGGTCATCCGCGCATCATGCGCTTGGCTGAAAAGCTTCTAACGGCGTGTGCCCGCTGCCCGGTGCAGACGCCCGAAACACCGGGGCAGGCGTTAGAAGAAACCGGCCCAAAACCCGCGCCGTTGCTTGTTTTCACAGCAGCTTTGGGACCAGTGGGTCGAAGGTTCGAATCCTTTCACCCCGACCAACATCCCACAGAACGGACGATCCGGCACAAGGCCGCGGTCGTCCGTTTTTTGTTTGGAGAGCGGGAAACCGTCTCAGGCCGCGCCGCGCAGCGGTGCCGATGCGGTGGCGGTGGCTGCAGCCACGCGCCGTGCCAGTGCCGGGTCGTGCACCTCGACCGCCGCCTTGTTGACCGGCGAGCGGCGCACACCGGCCACGCTGTCGTCCACTTCCGCCGCCAGCTTCACGGCCAGCGCGTGGGCGGTGGCCACGAGCCATGAACCGGTGTCCTGGTCTTCGCGCGAGTCCTGGTCCAGGAAGTGGTCGGCCGCCTTGGCCGCGGCATGCAGCTGGTGGGCGCGCACACGCAAAGGCGACAGGCGCGCCAGCAACGCCGCGTCGGTCTGCCGTTCCTTGATGGCGCGTGCAAGGCCGTCCAGGTCGGCGGCCAGTTCCGCGGCCAGGCCCACGGCGCTGGACATCAGCCAGGAACCGGTGTCGCGCTCGGCTTCCTGGTCTTGCGCGGTGTAGTGGTCGGCAGCCCGCGTGGCGGCGCGCAGCTGGTGTGCACGTGCGCCCAGCTGACGCAGGTGGTGGGCGGCGTCGGGCGCGTCGCCGCCAGCTGCCGCGGGTGCGCCAGGGGCAAGTGGAGAAGGGCGGGTGTCTGCCATCGGGGCCTCGCTGGGCGGGTGCTGGGGTCAGCGATTCTGCCCACGATCGCCGCCGCCGGGGGCCATCGATCCCGGGTGGGGCAGCCAGCCGGTCCGCAGCGATCCCGCCAGGTCCAGCATCGGTTCGGCGGGCCCGGCCTGCGCGTTTGCCACTTCGGCAGCCTGCGGGGAAATCTGTTCGAAATGCAGCAGCAGTTCGGGCGGAATGAAACGCGAACGCAGCGCGTAAAGGTGCCTGCCGCCCAGCGCCCGCTGCTGTGTGACGTGAAAACGCTGCGGCATCCACAGGCTGAGTTCGTCGCGCGCACGGGTCATGCCCACGTAGAGCAGGCGGCGCTCTTCTTCGATCTCGGCCGCGCTGCCGGTGGCCATGTCGGCCGGCATGCAGCCGTCGACGACGTTCAGGATGTGCACGGCATTCCACTCCTGCCCCTTGGCCGAGTGCAGCGTGGACAGGATCAGGTAGTCCTCGTCGCGCAGCGGCACGCCCGATTCGTCGCTGCTGGCTTCGGGCGGGTCCAGCGTGAGCTCGGTGACAAACCGCTCGCGGCTGCGGTGGCCGGCGGCCACCTGCTGCAGTTGCGCCAGGTCGGCGAGGCGCACACGGGCGTCGTCGTGCAGGCGCTCCAGGTGTGGTTGGTACCAGTCCAGCACGTGCTGCATGTCGCCCGGCCATGACGCTGCAGGGCTGCGCAGCTGCTGCATCAATTCCACCAACGCACGCCAAGGAAGGGCCGCGGCTGCGGGTGGCTTGAACTCGGCCAGTGCGCCCGGGTGGTCCAGCAGCCGGCGCACGCTGGCCGGGCCCAGGCCGGGCACCAGGCGGGCCACACGCATCGCGGGCAGGCGTGCCGCCGGGTTGTCGGCCCAGCGCAGCACCGACAGCACGTCTTTCACGTGTGCCGCTTCCATGAACTTCAGCCCGCCGTACTTGACGAAGGGCACACCCCGGCGCGTGAGTTCCAGTTCCAGCGGCGCGCTGTGCGTGCCGGTGCGGAACAGCACCGCCTGGCGCTTCAGCACCAGGCCGGTTTCGCGCTGAGCCAGCACCGCGTCGGCCACGCCGCGGGCCTGTGCGGCTTCGTCGTCCACGGTCACCAGGCGCGGTTGGATGCCGGCGGCGCGCTGGCTCCACAGCTGCTTGGGAAAACGCTGCGTGGCCACTTCGATGACGGCGTTCGAGGCTTCCAGCACCTGCGGTGTGCTGCGGTAGTTCTGCGTCAGCGTGACGATGCGGGCGGGTGGGTCGAAACGCTGCGGGAACTGCAGGATGTGCTGGACCTCGGCGCCGCGAAACGCGTAGATGGACTGTGCGTCGTCACCGACGGCCGTGAGCCCCTGGCCGTCGGGTTTCAAGGCCAGCAGGATGTCGGCCTGCAGGCGGTTGATGTCTTGCACCTCGTCGACCAGCACATGGTCGAAACGGCCGCCGATGCGCGTGGCCATGGCGGGGGTCTGCATCAGGTGCCACCAGGCCAGCAGCAGGTCGTCGAAGTCCAGCGACTGCTGCTGCAGCTTGGCTTCACCAAACCCCGCAAACAGGCGCTTCAGGTCGGCTTCGTGGCCCAGGCACCAGGGGAAGGTGTTCTTCACCACCTCGGTCACCGGCTGACGCGTGTTGATGCAGCGCGAATGGATCGCCAGGCAGGTGGGCGCCAGCGGCAGGCGGTGTTCGCTGTCGGCCAGGCCCAGTGCCTGGCGCGTGTGGGCCATCAGGTCCTGGGCGTCGCTGCGGTCCAGCACGGTGAAGCCCGGGTCCAGGCCGATGCGCGGCGCCTCTTCACGCAGCAGCCGCGCGGCCACGCTGTGGAAGGTGCCGCACCAGGGCAGGGTGGGTGGCGCGGTGCTGGAATGCAGGTGCAGCGACTGGTGCAGCAGCCGGGCTGCACGACGCGCCATTTCGCCGGCGGCGCGGCGCGAGAAGGTCATCAGCAGCACACGCTGCGGGTCGGCGCCCTGCAGCACCAGGTGGGCCAGGCGCGAGGCCAGGGTCAGTGTCTTGCCGGTGCCTGCGCCGGCGATGATCAGCAGTGGGCCGGCACCTGCCGGGTGTGCGGCGGCTTGCCGCTGCCGCGGGTTCAACGCATCGAGCGCGGAACACGGGGGAGGGGCCAGCACGGGGGCGATCGAAACCATCGACCTGTACTGTATGCGCATCCAGACCCGCGGCCACAAGAAGTGGCCGGTGTGGCCTGCCCGGCAGGACTCGAACCTGCGACCCCCAGCTTAGAAGGCTGGTGCTCTATCCAGTTGAGCTACGGGCAGAAACTGGCCCGCGATTCTAGGCGGCGCAGGGCTGAAGCCTGCTCAGCGCTGCTGGTACTGCGTCTTGCCGAACAGCGTTTCGCGCGCCTTGTCGTCGACCAGCGGCTTGCGCAGGCTGGCCAGCACTTCGACGCCTCGCATGACGGCGGGGCGCGCCGAGATTTCATCGAACCAGCCGCGCAGGTGTGGGAAGTCGTTCCAGTCGATGCCCTGGTTCTTCCAGCTGCGGATCCACGGAAAGATGGCGATGTCGGCAATGCCGTAGTCAGGGCCGCCGATGTACTTGCTCTTGGCCAGGCGCTTGTTCATCACACCGTACAGGCGCTTGGTTTCGTTGGTGTAGCGGTCGACCGCGTAGGGAATCTTCTCGGGCGCGTAGATGCGGAAGTGGTGGGTCTGACCGAGCATGGGCCCGACACCGCCCATCTGGAACATCAGCCACTGCAGCACCTCGTACTTCTCGCGCACACCTTCGGGCATGAAGCGGCCGGTCTTGCCCGCCAGGTACAGCAGGATGGCCCCCGATTCGAACAGCGAGATCGGCTTGCCATCGGGGCCCTGCGGGTCCACGATGGCGGGGATCTTGTTGTTGGGGCTGATGGCCAGGAACTCGGGCTTGAACTGGTCGCCGGCGCCGATGTCGACTGCGTGCGCCTTGTAGGGCAGGCCGCACTCTTCGAGCATGATGTGAACCTTGTGGCCGTTGGGCGTGGCCCACGAATACACTTCGATCATCGACGTTCTCCACAGGTGTGCGCCCTGCAGGCGCCGCAGGCTCATTGGACTCTAAACCATGCTCGATGGCTTGAAACGCTTGTTCACCAACGCCCCTTCCGAGGGCGGTGACTGGGACGGCGTTGCCCCTTGGGCGCAGTCCAAGCAGTACACCTTCCGCGCGGTGCAGAACGAAGGTTTTGTCATCGACGGCCGCCTGGGCGCCACGCCCTGGCGGCTGGAATGGGGGCCGTCGCAGCGGCCCTACATCCAGGGCCAGGAATTGCGCATCCGTTCCGAACTGGGCCTGGCGTCCGAGCTGCAACTCGTGCTGATGAACCGCCAGTTGCAGGAGCAGATGGAAAAGGACGTCTTCGACCAGTACGTCGAAGGTGTGCAGACCCGCATCGACAACCAGACACCGCCCGAGATGCGCTGGCTGGTGATGTTTCCCAAGCTGGCGGGCAGCGAGATGCCCGAACTGCGCGAACGTTACGTGGCGCTGTCCAGCATGAAGAGCTGGCTGATGCAATGGCTGCAAGGCCCCTTGTCGCAGGCCATCACGTCGCTGCGCATCGAGCCCGAGACACCCATGGTGCTGATGATCGGCCGCGGCCGCCTGATGTTGCGCACGGCGTTGCCCGATGCGCAGGTGGGCGCGTTGCAGGGCTGGCTGCGGCTCTTCGAAGCGGCCATGCGCGAAGCGCGGCGGGTGGCCAACGAAAGCAGCGATTCCATCTCGCCCAGCACGCAGCCCAGCATGTGGTCGAGCAGCGCACTGCCGGGCGACGAGCGCAACAAGTAGCCGGCAAGGCGCGGCGCTGGCCGCGCACCTGCAGCAACTTCAGCGCGGCGCGACCTTGCCCAGTTCGATCTTGGCAATGGCGTTGCGGTGCACCTCGTCGGGGCCGTCGGCAAAACGCAGCGTGCGGGCATTCGTGTAGAAGTAGGCAAGCGGGAAGTCCTGGCTCATGCCCGCGCCGCCATGCACCTGCATCGCCCAGTCGATGACCTGGCACGCCATGTTCGGTGCCACCACCTTGATCATCGCGATCTCGGCTTTCGCACTCTTGTTGCCGGCCATGTCCATCATCCACGCGGCTTTCAGCGTCAGCAGGCGCGCCATGTCGATCTGGCAGCGCGCTTCGGCAATGCGCTCCTGCGTGACGGTCTGCTGCGCGATGGTCTTGCCAAACGCGGTGCGGCTGACCGCACGTTCGCACATCAGCTTCAGCGCACGTTCGGCAATGCCGATCAGCCGCATGCAGTGGTGGATGCGCCCGGGCCCCAGGCGGCCTTGTGCGATCTCGAAGCCACGGCCTTCGCCCAGCAAAATGGCCGAAGCCGGCACACGCACGTTCTTGAAGTCCACTTCCATGTGGCCGTGGGGTGCGTCGTCGTAGCCGAACACGGTGAGCGGGCGCAGGATGGTGATGCCCGGTGCATCGGCCGGCACCACGATCATCGACTGCTGCGAATGCCGCGGTGCCTGCTTGTCGGTCTTGCCCATGAAGATGTAGACCGCGCAGCGCGGGTCGCCGGCGCCGCTGGTCCACCACTTGCGGCCGTTGATGACGTAGCTGTCGCCGTCACGTGTGATGTCGGCTTCGATGTTGGTGGCGTCGGACGAGGCCACGGCCGGTTCGGTCATCGCAAAGGCGCTGCGGATCTTGCCTTCCAGCAGGGGCTTGAGCCAACGTTCCTTGTGCTCGGCCGTGCCGTAGCGCGCGAAAACTTCCATGTTGCCGGTGTCGGGCGCCGAGCAGTTGAAGACTTCGCTGCTCCAGGGCACGGCGCCCATGATCTCGGCCAGCGGTGCGTAGTCCTGGTTGCTCAGGCCGAAGGTGAACTCGGCGTCGCCCTTTGCCACCGCGCCATCGGCGCGAACCTGACCGTGCGCGCCTTCGGCAGAGGGCGGCAGGAACAGGTTCCACAAGCCTGCCGCGCGTGCCTTGGGCTTGAGCTCTTCGATCACCTGCAGCGGCGTCCAGCGCTTGCCGGCCTTGCCATTGGCTTCGATCTCGGCGAAGTAGCGGCCCTCGGCCGGGTAGACATGCTCGGCCATGAAAGCGTGCAGGCGCGCCTGCAGTTCCTGGGTGCGGGGTGAATAGCTGAAGTCCATGTGTCTGTTCTCCGTGTGAAAGGGGGCGTGTGCTGCAGAGCTCGATGCCCGTCACGCGCGTTGTGCAAACTGCCAGGCCATCTGCGCCAAGGGGCGTGTCGATGCGCCGGTGGCCCTGGCCTGTTCGCTGGACGCGATGCCGTCGACCACACGCTTGGCGATGCCCTGGGTGATGGAAGCCAGGCGGAACAGGTTGTAGGCCAGGTAGAAATTCCAGTCTTGCGCCAGCGCGCCCGGGTCGGCGCGGCCCGTGCGTTCGCAGTAGCGGCGCACGTAGTCCTGTTCGCTGGGAATGCCCAGCGCGGCGTGGTCCAGGCCACCGATGCCGCGGAAGGTGCCAGGTGGGATGTGCCAGGCCATGCAGTGGTAGCTGAAGTCGGCCAGCGGATGGCCCAGCGTGGACAGTTCCCAGTCGAGCACCGCGATGGCACGCGGTTCGGTCTTGTGGAACACCAGGTTGTCGAGCCGGTAGTCGCCGTGCACCACCGACACCTGCGAACTGTCCAGCGCGCTGGCGGGCATGTGGGCCGGCAGCCAGGCGATCAGGCGGTCCATCTCTTCGATGGTCTCGGTCACCGAGGCCAGGTACTGCTTGCTCCAGCGGCCGATCTGGCGTTCGAAGTAGTTGCCGGGTTTGCCGTAATCGGCCAGGCCCACCGCGCCCACGTCGACCTGGTGCAGTGCGGCCATGACGCGGTTCATCTCGTCGTAGATGGCGCCCCGTTCGACCGTGGACAGCCCCGGCAGGGACTGGTCCCACAACACGCGGCCGTCCATGAACTCCATGATGTAGAAGGCGCGGCCGATCACGGCTTCGCCTTCGCACAGCAGCAGCATCTGCGCCACCGGCACCTGGCTGCCGGCCAGTGCCTGCATGACGCGGAACTCGCGTTCGATGGCGTGGGCCGAGGGCAGCAGTCTGGCCGCCGGCCCGGGCTTGGTCCGCATCACGTAAGCCCGTGCCGGCGTCAGCAGTTTGTAGGTGGGGTTGGACTGGCCGCCCTTGAACTGCTCGACGGCCAGCGGCCCGGCAAAACCCGGCAGGTGGGCAGTCAGGTAGGTCTGCAGCGCGGCCACGTCGAAAGCGTGGCTGTCGGCGACGGCGCGTGTACCGGTGTATTGGTCCATGGGGTGTCAGCGCTCTGCGGTCAGCGATCGGCAATCGCCAGCAACTTCTCGCGCGACAGCACGACCAGCCGCGTCGGTTCGACACGCACCGCACCTTCGCGTTCGAAGCCCTTCAGTTCCTGGTTGACGCGCTGTCGCGAGGCGCCCAGCAACTGCGCCAGGTCTTCCTGCGCCAAGGCCAGCCCGATGCGTATTTCTTCGCCCTGCGCAATGCCGTAGCTGCGTGCCAGCAACAGGATCTGCTTGGCCAGGCGTGCCTGCAGCGGCCGGGTGTTGAGGTCTTCGAACTGGTTGAACATCAGCCGCAGGCGGCGACAGTTCAGGCGCAGCAGCGCGTCGTACAACTCGACGTGCTGGCTGAGCAGGTCCTTGAAGTCGGGCTTGCGAACCACCAGCAGCGTGGTGGCGCCGTGTGCATCGGCATCGTGGGTGCGCGGCAGGCCGTCGAAGAGCGCGATGTCGCCGAACCAGGTGCCGGGTTCGGCATAGGTCAGCGTGACCTGTTTGCCCGACAGCGACACCGAACTGATGCGCACCGCACCACGGGCCACACCGCACCACTCTTCGGCGGCCGTGCCGCGTGAAGCGAGCGGGTCTCCGTCGGCCAGCCGGCGCACGCCGGCTCGTGTCAGGATGGCGCCTTGCAGCTTGGGTGAGAGCTTGCTGAACCACGCGCCTGCTTCGATGTTGTGATGCTCTTCGATTGTAAGAACGGGGGTATTCATGGCTTGTCTCTGAGGCGACAGGGGCGCGACGATGGGCATTGTCCATCGCCGTTTTCCGAAGTCCATTCGCTGCAACCAGCACGCCGCATCAAGGATCGACATGCCCACCACCGCACTCAGCATCCCGCACCGTCGCGACGAAGTCAGCCCCGACGAATGGCGGCTGCGGGTCGACCTGGCCGCAGCCTACCGCCTGGTGGCGATGTTCGGCTGGGACGACCTGGTCTTCACGCACATCAGCGCACGTGTGCCGGGGCCGGGCGGTGAGCACACCGGCGAGTTCCTGATCAACCCTTACGGCTTGATGTTCGAGGAGATCACGGCCTCGAGCCTGGTGAAGGTCGACGCACACGGCGTGAAGCTCGAAGAGTCGCCCTTCGACGTGAACCCGGCGGGCTTCGTGATCCACAGCGCCATCCACGATGCCCGCCACGACGCGGGCTGTGTGCTGCACGTGCATTCGCTCAACGGCATTGCGGTGTCGGCGCAGAAGGCGGGGGTGCTGCCGCTGTCGCAGCAGTCGATCTTTGTCTTGTCTTCTCTGGGGTACCACGACTATGAGGGTGTGGCGCTGCGCGACGACGAAAAGCCGCGCCTGGTGGCCGACCTGGGCGACAAGACCCACCTCATGCTGCGCAACCACGGCCTGCTGACGGTGGGCCGCAGCGTGGCGGATGCCTTCTTGTCGATGTACCTCTTCGAAACCGTGTGCACGATCCAGGTCCGTGCCATGGCCGGCGGGGTTGAACTGGTGACCGTGGATCCGGGCATCGTGGCCACTGCGCGCCAGCAGGCCGCGGCGGTGACCCGGGGCCTGGGTTCCCAACTCACCTGGCCCGGGCTGCTGCGCCGCCTGGACCGGCGCTTGCCGGGCTACGACATCTGAGGTGACGCTGCCACACGCTGAAGCGGTGCTTTTGCACACCGAAAGTGCACCCCTGCAACTGGGTGGTGAAGGTGGCGCTTATCGGCCTGCCAGGGCCCGTTTGCCGGGGACGCTTCTGCTAGAGTCTGCCGCGGTTGGGCTTACACGCACCACTTACCGCATGCACACAAAACAGGCCTGGCTGGCGTTCGCGATGAGCAGTGTCGCAGCACTGGTCGCGAGCGCCGCTTCGGCCGCGGGCCTGGGTGCGGGAGCCGCTTCGGTCGTGCTGGGCCAGCCGCTGGACTATGCGGTCCAGGTGCGCCTCGATCCGGGTGAGTCGCTTGGGCCCGAGTGTGTGTCGGCCGAGGTCACTTCGGGTGACCGCCGCGTGCCGCCACCCCTGGTCAGCACCCTGATCGAGATGACCGGGCCGGACACCGCGCGGGTGCGGGTGATCACACAGCCGGCCATCGACGAACCTGTGGTCGGCATCGTGCTGGCCGTGGGTTGCACGTCGCGCATCACCCGCCGCTACGTCGTGCTGGCCGACCCGCCGGCGATGGTGGCGATGGCGCCCGTGCCGGCCTTTGCCCTGAACCCCGCTGCCGTGCCCGATGGCCAGCAGGCACCTGCTGCCGCCTCTGGCGCCGGTGCCAGGGCGCCTGCAGCACCGGCAGCCCCCGATGCGGCCAGGCCACTGGCGGTGACGGGCGCGTCCGTCGGTCAGTCGCCGACCAGCGTGTCGGCCGGGCGACCCGGTGGCACGGGTCCGCAAGCGGTGATGCAGCCGCCGCTGGACCCGGCAGAGATCGAACGCCGCGCACAGCGCCGTGCCGAGCGCCGCGCGGCCGCCCGTGCGGCCCGCGAAGCCCGCCAGGCCCGCGCCGCGGCTGCGCGGGCGGCAGCCGCCGCTCAAGGCGAAGCTGCAGGTGCGGTTGGCGCCGCGCCAGCTCGTTTGCGCCTGGATTTCGTCGATCCTCCGGTGCAGACAGCGCAGGCCGGTACGGCCAGCGCGGTCGAAGAAGCCTTGGCCGCCGTGGCACAGGCGGCCAGCGCGGCCCGTGCAGCTGCGTCGGCAGCGTCGGCATCGGCTGAACGCATCAGCGTGCTCGAACGCACCGTCGAACAACTGCGTGAAGAGGCCAAGTCCAGCCGCGAACTGGCGGCCCAGTTCAGGCAGCGCCTGAACGACGCCGAGGGTTCCAGTTTCTGGGTCATGCCGCTGATGGTGATCGCTGCGCTGCTGGCTGCTTTGGCGGCCTGGCTGGCCTGGCGCCTGGGACGTGTGCAGAACGAACGCCAGCTGGTGTGGCGCGAAGCGGTCGCGCCCGCGCCTGTGCCCGACCCGGTCACTGAAGCCACACCCAGCCGCCAGCCGACGGCGCCGATTCCCTTTGTCACCTCGGAGCTCAAACCGATGGTGCCCGCTGCTGCCGTTTCGCGCGCCCGGGCTTCACCGGCCTGGCCGCCGCCGGCGCCGCCCGTGGCCTGGCCGCCGCCCGACAGCACACTGCCACCGCCCGACACCCGGCCGCCCGAGCACGAACACGAGCCCGAGCCGGTGACACAGCGCACCGAGCCCATGATGCGCCCCGGCCATGACGAAGGTGCGCCGCGCGACGTCTCGATCGAAGAGCTGATCGACCTTGAACAGCAGGCCGAGTTTTTTGTCGTGCTGGGTCAGGACGATGCCGCCATCGACTTGCTGGTGGAGCACTTGCGCAGCACCGGTGGCGGCAGTCCGTTGCCCTACCTGAAGCTGCTGGAGATTCACCACCGCCGCGACGACCGCGAGGCCTACGACCGCATGCGCACGCGGTTCAACCACCGCTTCAACGCCTATGCGCCGGAGTGGGGTGTCGACCTGGGGCACGGCCGTTCACTCGACGACTACGCGGGTGTCATTCCACGTCTGCAGCAGGTGTGGCCGCGGCCGCTGGACGCGATGGCCGAGCTCGAAGCGCTGCTTTTCCGCAAGTCGCGCGGTGAACTGTTCGACCTGCCGGCTTACCGTGAAGTGCTGTTCCTGTATTCGCTGGCGCGTGACCTGCTGGACCGTGGTGCCGCCGACACCGGCAACGTCGACCTGCTCTTGCCGCTGGCCGACGGCGGCGACTTCAGCAGCACCGCGCCTTCGCCGTTCCTGGGGCTGGAACGCGATGCTTTCCGCGACACGCAGATCCCGGACGACCGGCCCACCGCGCCCGTGGACTTCGACGTGTCGGCCATCGAACGGCCGACCAGCATCTTCGACTTGCTGGACGAAAAGCCGCCGGCCGCGCCGCCATCACGGCATTGAGTCGACACCCCTGCGCCGCGGTCAAAGCTGGCGCAATCGCTCCAGCGCCGACAGCAGCGTGCTGTCCTGCTTCGCAAAACACAGCCGGGCCAGGCGCTGCTCGAAACCCGCTTCGTAGAACACCGACAGCGGAATGGCCGCCACGCCGGCCGTGCGGGTCAACCACTGGCAAAAGTCGGCCTCGGGCAGGTCGCTGACCGCGCTGTAGTCGACCAACTGGAAGTAACTTCCCTGGCTGGGCAAGGCACGCAGGCGGGTCTGCGCCAGCCCGTCGCGGAACAGGTCGCGCTTGCGCTGGTAGAACGCCGGCAGGTCGCGGTAGGGCGCGGGGTCGGCCATGAAACGCGCCAGGCCGTGTTGCACCGGTGTGTTGACGGTGAAGACATTGAACTGGTGCACCTTGCGGAACTCGGCCATCAGCGGTGCCGGTGCCACCACCGTGCCCACCTTCCAGCCGGTGACGTGGTAGGTCTTGCCGAAGCTGCTGACGACGAAGCTGCGCGCCGCCAGTGCGGGCAGCGAAGCCGCACTGACATGCGGCACGCCGTCGAAGACCATGTGCTCGTAGACCTCGTCCGAGATCAGCAGCACGTCGGTGGGTGCCAGCAGGTCGGCCAGCTGCTGCATCTCGGCCGCCGTCCACACCGTGGCGCTGGGGTTGTGCGGGCTGTTGATGATCAGCAGCCGCGTGCGCGGCGTGATGGCCGCGGCGATGCGCGGGAAATCGGGTCGGAAGGTGCCGGGTGTCAGCGGCACACGCACCACGGTGCCGCCGGCCAGTTCGATGTTGGGTCCGTAGCTGTCGTAGCAGGGCTCGAGCACGATGACCTCGTCACCCGGGTGCACACAGGCCAGCACCGCTGTCAGGATGGCCTGCGTGGCGCCGGCGGTGATGGTGATTTCGCTGGCCGGGTCGTAGCGGCGTCCATACAGCGCCTCGACCTTGTCGGCCACGGCCTGCCTGAGCTGCGGCACGCCGGCCATCGGCGGGTACTGGTTCAGGCCTTCGTGCATGGCGTCGGTCACCTGCTTCAGCAAGGCCGGATCGCAATTGAAGTCGGGGAAACCTTGACCCAGGTTCACGGCGCCGGTTTCCTGCGCCAGTGCAGACATCACCGTGAAGATGGTGGTGCCGACCTTGGGCAAACGGCTTTCGATATGGGGTGTGCGGGGCATGAGGTGCATGGGGTGAGTCGGAGATGGTGAGATCAGGTGCTTGCGCTGAACCGGCTCCGCCGGGCCGCTGCAAGGCGCCCCCTCGGGGGCAGCGACCAGAGGGAGTGTGGGGGCCTACAGTTGAAAATCGGTGCCCTGGCCGCTCATCGCACGTTCGATCAGCTTGCCGGTCAGGTGCGGTGACAAGAGTTCGGCAAAGGCCAGCACGAACTGGCGCAGATAGGCGCCGCGCTTGAAGGCCACGTGTGTGGTGTTGCTGCCGAACAGATGACCCAGCGGCTTCGATACCAGGTCGGCCTCGGCCGGCTGCATCGCCAGTTCGGTGACCACGCCCACACCCAGGCCCAGGCGAACATAGGTCTTGATGACGTCGGAGTCGATGGCCTCCAGCGCCACCGTCGGCTTCAGGCGCGCACGGTCGAAGGCCTGGTCGATGCGCGTTCGGCCGGTCACGGTGGGGTGGTACAGCACCAGCGGATGCGCGGCCAGTTGTTCGAGCGTTGGCCTTTCCACTTGCGCCAGCGGGTGGCTGGCCGGTACCACCATCACGTGCTGCCATTCGTAGCAGGGCAGGGTGAGCAGGCCTTCGTGGGTGGACAGCGACTCGGTGGCCAGGGCGATTTCGGCCACGTCGTCCAGCAGCATGCGCGCCACTTGCTCGGGCATGCCCTGGTGCAGAACCACCTGCACCCGCGGAAACTGCTTGCGCAGTTGCGCCACCGGACCGGGCAGGAAGTAACGCGCCTGGGTGTGCGTGGTGGCAATGGACAGCGTGCCGGTGTCCTGCTTCGAATATTCCTCGCCGATGCGCTTCAGGTTGGCCAGCTCGCGCATGATGACTTCGACCGACTTCAGCACCAGCTGGCCCGGCTCGGTGACACGCCGCAGGCGTTTGCCATGGCGGGCGAAGATGTCCACGCCCAGTTCTTCTTCCAGTTCGAGGATGGCTTTGCTGATGCCTGGCTGCGACGTGTGCAGGGCCTTGGCGGTTTCGGTCAGGTTCAGGTTGCGGCGCACGGCCTCTTGCACGAAGCGGAACTGGTGCAGGTTCATGCGTCGTCGCCCATCAGTTGCAGCGCCGCTGCGGCCATGGCCTGTGTCACGCTGTCGATTTCGCCCACCGCTGGATGCAGGCTCACCTGCAGGCCCGGGTACGCCGCACGCAGGCCATCGATGAGCAAGGGCAGGTCCTTGCGCACATGGCCGCCAGCACCCAGGAACATCGGCAGCACTCGAACATGGCTGCAACCTGCAGCGGCCAGTTCGGCGCCGGCTTCGGGCAGCGTGGGGGTCATGAATTCCAGGAAGGCCAGCCGCACCGGCACACCCGGGCGCTGCTCGCGCACCTGGGCCGCCACGGCTTCGAAAGGTGCAGCCCAACGCGGATCGCGTGCGCCGTGGGCAAAAAGGATCAGGCCTTGACTCATGGGCCTAACGGTAGCGCACCAGCCAGGCAAAAGCCGCCATCGACATCAGCAGGTAGGCCGCGCTGGGTGCGGCGGCTGCCACCCAGGGTGTCCACCCACGCAGCAGGCCGACGTGGCCAGCCAGGTTGTTCAGCAGCACGAAGCTGATGCCCAGCATGATGCCGCCGAAGACCTTCAGGCTGACGCCGCCGGCACGCGCGTGCAGGTAGGCAAAGGGCAGCGCCAGCGCCACCATCACCAGGCAGGCCAGCGGGTACAGCGCCTGGCGCCAGAAGCGGATCTGGTGGCCTTGCGCGGCCTGCTCCTGTTCGCTGAGATGGCTGCTGTAGCGCCACAGCTCCACCGTGCTCATCGTGCCCACGGGCAGCACCGCGGCGGCCACCACCTTGGCGCCCAGCGTGCTTTGCCAGACGAACGAAGCATGCCGCGTGACGTCGACCCGCGGCGAGTCGGCCGCAAGGGCTGCAGGCCACTGCGTGAGTTGCGCATCCGTCAAGGTCCAGGTGCCGTCGTCGGCCACGCGCCCTTCGCGGGCTTCGATGCGCGAGACCTGCCGGCCGTCGGCATCGAACTCGAAGATGCGGATGCCGGCCAGCCCACCGCCGGCGCTGGTGCCCGCCACGTTGACCGAGTAGCTGCGTTCGCCCTCGGGTGTGGTCCGCCTTTCCTTGAGCCATGCGCCGCTGCCGCCCACCGCCAGGCCACCCGAAAAGCGCGCCTTCAACAACACACCTTCGCGCTTGCTGGCGGGCGAGAGGTAGTCGCCCACCAGGAAGGTCAGCAGCCCGAACACCAGGCCCAGCACCGCCAGCAGCGACAGCGCGCGCCCGGGGCCCAGGCCGCCGGTGCGCAGGATGGTGAACTCCGAACTCTGCGCCAGCCGCGCCAGCGAATAGATGGTGCCGATCAGCACCGCGATCGGCGCCAACTCATACAGGTGGCCGGGCAATTCGTACAGCGCGGCCAGCACCGCGTGCCAGGCCGTGCGGCCACGGGTGCCCACACCTTCGAGTTCGTCGACGAAGTCGATGAAAAAAAACAGCGACAGGAAGGCCAGCGCCACGAACAGCACCGAAGCCACGATGTCGCGGTACAGCAGGCGCCGGATCGTCTTCATGCCGCGCGCAGCCTGCGCCAGGTGGCCACGGCGGCATGGTCGCGCCACCACAACAGCGCCAGTGCCAGCAGGAACACCGCGCCATGCAGTCCCACCAGCGCCAGCCCCAGCCCCAGCCGCTCGCCCGCCACCCAGGCTTGCGACAGGCTGATCAGGTTGTAGTAAATGCCAAAGGCCATCAGCGCGAACAAGAGGTTCCAGTTGCTGGCCCGTCGCGGGTTGGTGGCCGACAGGCCGATGCCCAGCAGCAGCAGGTTGGCCGCGCCCAGCAGCATGCCGAAGCGCCAGCTCAGTTCACCCTGGTTGCGTGCGGTGGGGCGGCTGATCAGGTCCCAGGTGCCCACCACACGCGGAGGCTGGTTCTCGGCCGAACGTGCGGCACGTTCGCTGGCCAGCACCCGGTAGCTCTCGAAGCTGGACAGGGTGCGTTCCTGGCTGCTGTTGTTGATGTCGTTGCGCTGCCCACGCTCCAGCACCAGGAAGCGACTGTCGCCAACCGCCTCCAGACGGCCTGAACGGGCCGAGGTGACCGACTCGCCGCGCTCGGCATTGGCCAGGATGAAGACGTTGCGGGCGTTCACGCCGTCGGTACTTTCACGTTCGACGAAAAACACGCTGCGGCCGTCACTCGAGGTCTGGAACACGCCTGGCGTGACACGCGAGAGGTCGCTGCGCTGCTGGTAACGCTCGCGCAGTTCCAGGCTGCTGCGGTTGCCCCACGGCCAGACAAACAGCAGCAGCAGCGCCACCACCAGCAGCACCGGCCAGGCCATGCGCAGCACCGGGCGCACGAAGCGCGAGAGGCCCACGCCGCTGGCAAACCAGATCGCCATTTCGCTGTCGCGGTACATGCGGCCCAGGCCGATGACCACGGCCACGAACAGCGACAGCGCCAGGATCATCGGCAGGTAGCCCAGCGCCAGATAGCCCAGCAGCAGCACGACATCTTGCGGTGCCACCGAGCCGCTGGCGGCGTCGCGCACGGTGCGGATCAAGAAGTTCGTCAGCACGATGGTCAGCACCACCACGAGCGTGGCCCCGAAGCCCCGCGCCAGCTCACGACGCACAGTTGAATCGAATAACATCCGCCGTTTTCTCAGGTTGGATGGAATTATGGACTTCAAGACACAAGCCGTTCCCGTTGCGGGCCTGTCAGCCGTGGCTGCAGATGGCTTGTTGGTGGTGCTGGCCACTGCCGATGCCGCCAGCACCCTGGACCAGCCGCTGGCCGAAGAAGTGGCCCGTGCGCTTCGCGACGGTGACTTCGAATGCAAGCCCGGCCAGGCGCTGTACGCCCACCGCGTGGCCGGTGTGAAGGCGGCCCGCGTGGGCTTCGTGTTTGCCGCAGGCACCAGCGCCAAGCTGCTGCGCAAGGCCGTGGCGGCCGGTCTGGCCCTTTTCAAGGCCGGTGGCACGCGCACCTTGGCCGTGGCCACCGCCGGTTTTGGCGGCTTGAGCGCGGCTCACGGCGAAGCCCTGGTCGCCGCCGTCAGCGACGGCTTGTACGTCTACCGCGACACCAAGCCCAGCGCACCCGCGCCCGGCAAGTTGAAGGCCGTCAGCCTGGTGTGCGACAAGAGCGAAACGGCAGCTGCAGCCGAGGGGCTGCGTGTGGGCCAGGCGCTGGCTGCCGGCTCGACGCTGGCCCGTGAATGTGCCAACCGCCCGGCCAATCTGTGCACACCCAGCCACCTGGCGATGCAGGCGCGCAAGCTGGCCAAGGACCACGGCCTGAAGGTCGAGGTGCTGGACCGCAAGGACTGCGAGAAGCTCGGCATGGGCTCTTTCCTGGCCGTGGCGCAAGGTTCCGACGAACCGCTGAAGTTCATCGTGGCGCGCTGGATGGGTGGCGCCAAGAACGAAGCACCGGTGGTGCTGGTGGGCAAGGGCATCACCTTCGACACCGGCGGCATCTCCATCAAGCCGGCGGCCGAGATGGACGAGATGAAGTACGACATGGGCGGTGCGGCCAGCGTGCTGGGCACGCTGCGCGCCGTGGCCGAACTGAAGGCCAAGGTCAACCTGATCGGCATCATCCCGGCCTGCGAGAACATGCCCAGCGGCCGTTCGGTGAAACCCGGCGACGTGGTCAAGAGCATGTCGGGCCAGACCATCGAGGTGCTGAACACCGATGCCGAAGGCCGCCTGATCCTGTGTGACGCATTGACCTATGCCGAACGCTTCAAGCCCGCGGTGGTGGTGGACATCGCCACGCTCACGGGCGCTTGCGTGATTGCGCTCGGCCATCACCGCTCGGGGCTGTTCAGCCCAGACGACGCGCTGGCCGCCGAGCTGCTGGCCGCCGGTGACCTGGCGCTCGACCCGGCCTGGCGCATGCCGCTGGACGAGGAATACGACGAAGCCCTGAAGTCACACTATGCCGACATGGGCAACGTCGGCGGTCGTGCGGGGGGCGCGATCACGGCCGCGATGTTCCTGAAGCGTTTCACGGCGCGCCTGCGCTGGGCGCACCTGGACATTGCCGGCACGGCATGGAAGTCGGGCTTGGCCAAAGGGTCCACCGGGCGGCCGGTGCCTTTGCTGACGCACTTCGTGCTGGCACGTGCCAAATGAGGTGAAGGCTTCGCGCTGACGTGTCAGCGCGCACCGAGTGCCGACCGATGACCGAAGTCGAGTTCCACACCGGCGTGGCCGACCCCACGCTGTTCGCCTGCCGGCTGTTGCGCAAGGCCGCACGGCAGGGGGTGCGGGTGCAGGTGACGGCGCCACCGGAGAGGCTGCGCGAACTCGACCGCGAACTCTGGACTTTCGACGAGCGCGACTTCGTGCCCCATGTGCGCCAGCCCGGCGCGCCGGCAACCGTGGCCGCCCGCACACCGATCTGGTTGTGTGGCGAGCCGATCGAAGTTGACGCCCCTCGGGTGCTGCTCAACCTGGGCGCGGCCGCGCCGATGCAGTTGCAGTGGTTGGAGCGGCTGATCGAAGTCGTGGCAACCGAGCCCGAAGAAGCCGCCGGTGGCCGTGAGCGCTGGCGCGCCTACAAGGCGCAGGGCCTGACCATCAAACACCACCCCGAATCCGGCGGCCACAGGCCCGGCTGAAACGGCCCGGACCGGCGCTGCAGATTCGCCGGCGGGACGGCGCGACAAGTCGCATGGGTGTCAACCCTGACGGCTGCCGCGCAGGGCGGCGCGTTGTGTGCGTGGCAGGCTTCGAAAGACCGTGACAGCCGCGTTAGCACCGCTTGAGCGGCAGGGCTTTTCGGTTATCGTTCTTCGCTTCGTGTGTCCCCAAACGTCGCTCCACGACATACCCCAACCGGAGGTTTTTGCATGCAAGTCAAGCTCAATGTGATCGTCGGTGCCACTGCCATCCTGCTGGGTGGCTCCGTATTCGCTCAAGACCTGGTCGTCAAGATCGGCCACGTCGGTCCTACCAGCGGCGGCATTGCGCACCTGGGCAAGGACAACGAAAACGGCGCCCGCATGGCGATCGAAGAACTCAACGCCAAGGGTGTCACCATCGGCGGCAAGAAGGTCAAGCTGGAACTGCTGGCCGAAGACGACGCAGGTGACCCCAAACAAGGCACGGCAGCGGCGCAAAAGCTGGTCGACAGCAAGGTCAACGGTGTCATCGGCCACCTGAACTCGGGCACCACGATTCCCGCTTCGCGCATCTACAGCGACGCCGGCATTCCCCAGATCAGCCCCTCGGCCACCAACCCCAAGTACACCCGCCAGGGTTACAAGACCACCTTCCGCGTCGTGGCTGACGACGTGCACCTGGGTGGCACGCTCGGCCGCTATGCCGTGAAAGACCTGAAGGGCAAGAGCATCGCCGTCATCGACGACCGCACGCCGTATGGCCAAGGTGTGGCCGATGAATTCGAGAAGGCGCTGACGGCTGCCGGCGTCAAGGCCGTGGCCCGCGAGTTCACCAACGACAAGGCGACGGACTTCACCGCCATCTTGACCAACATCAAGTCCAAGAAGCCCGACATCATCTTCTACGGTGGCATGGACGCGGTGGCCGGCCCGATGCTGCGCCAGATGAAGCAACTGGGCATCAACGCCAAGTTCGTCGGCGGCGACGGCATCTGCACCGGTGAACTGCCCAAGCTGGCAGCCGGCACCATGGCCGACGGCCAGGTGGTGTGCGCTGAAGCCGGTGGTGTCGAAGGTGCTGCCAAGAAGTCGATGGACGACTTCTACGCCGCGTACAAGAAGAAGTACAACATCGACGTGCAGGTCTACGCGCCGTACGTCTACGACGCCACCAACGTGATGGTGGCTGCGATGGTCAAGGCCGGCTCTGCCGACCCGGCCAAGTACCTGCCGGAACTGGCCAAGACCACGGGCTACAAGGGCGTGACCGGCACCATCTCCTTCGACGAGAAGGGCGACATCAAGAATGGCGCGCTGACGCTGTACACCTACAAGGGTGGCAAGCGCAGCCAGATCGCCGTGGTCCGGTAAACCGGTCAGACTGATTGAGCGAAAGGGCCCTTCGGGGCCCTCTTTGATGGCTGCAAGCTTTGACGAGCAGCACCAGTCAACAAAAAACCCGCCAGAGGCGGGTTCTTTGTTGGTCCTCAAGTGAACGTCGCGGAACCGGCTTTGCCGGGCCGCTGACGTTGCCCCCTTGAGGGGGAAGCGGCGCAAGCCGCTTCGGGGGTGGGCCTACTTCAGCTTGATCTCTTTGTAGAGCACGTGCTTGCGTGCCTTCGGGTCGAACTTCAGGAATTCGAGCTTTTCGGGCGTCGTCTTCTTGTTCTTGCTGGTGGTGTAGAAATGACCGGTGCCCGCTGTGGACTCCAGCTTGATCTTTTCGCGTCCGCCTTTGCTGGCCATGATGTTCTCCTAGGCTTTCAGGGTGGGTTCAGATTTCGCCGCGGGCGCGCAGGTCGGAAACGACCTTGTCGATGCCCACCTTGTCGATCAGGCGCAGCGCCGCGTTGCTGATGCGCAGGCGGACCCAGCGGTTCTCGGTTTCCACCCAGAAGCGGCGGTACTGCAGATTGGGCAGGAAACGGCGCTTGGTCTTGTTGTTAGCGTGGCTAACGTTGTTGCCCACCATGGGGCCCTTGCCGGTGACTTGACAGACGCGTGCCATGACGCTCTCCACTAGGTTGTATCGGAGCTGGCAGCGCCTGGGTCGCCCATGGGGCAAGCTCGGTCACATCCAGCAAAGCCCGCGATTGTAGCGCGAGTTTGCCGCTTCAGTCGGATTCCTGCTCCAGGAAGCGCTGCGCGTCCAGTGCCGCCATGCAGCCGGTGCCGGCGCTCGTGATGGCCTGGCGGTAGACATGGTCCTGCACGTCGCCCGCGGCAAACACGCCGGGCACGCTGGTCATGGTGGCCATGCCGTCCAGGCCGGTCTTGGTGACGATGTAACCGTCCTTCATCTCCAGCTGGCCCTTGAAGATGTCGGTGTTGGGCTGGTGGCCGATGGCGATGAAGCAGCCCTTCAGCGCCAGTTCGGTGGTCGACTGGTCCTGCGTGTTGCGCAGGCGCACACCAGTGACACCGGTCTGGTCGCCCAGCACTTCGTCGAGCGTGTTCCACAAGTGAAGCTCGATCTTCCCGGCTTCGACCTTGGCCTTCACCTTGTCGATCATGATGGCCTCGGCGCGGAACTTGTCGCGCCGGTGCACCAGGTGCACCTTGCTGGCAATGTTGGACAGATACAACGCCTCTTCGATGGCCGTGTTGCCACCGCCCACCACACACACCGTGTCGCCGCGGTAGAAGAAGCCGTCGCAGGTGGCGCAACCGCTGACACCCTTGCCCTGGAAGGCGGTTTCGCTGGGCAGCCCCAGGTACTTCGCACTGGCGCCGGTGGCAATCACCAGGCTGTCGCAGGTGTAGGTGCCGCTGTCGCCTGTCAGCGTGAAGGGGCGCTTGCTGAAGTCGACGGTGTGGATGTGATCGAACACGATCTGCGTGTTGAAACGCTCGGCATGTTGCAGAAAACGCTGCATCAGATCGGGGCCCTGCACCCCCGCCACGTCGGCCGGCCAGTTGTCGACTTCGGTGGTCGTCATCAGCTGGCCACCCTGGGCGATGCCGGTGATCAGCATGGGTTGCAGGTTGGCGCGCGCGGCGTACAGCGCGGCGGTGTAGCCGGCGGGGCCGGAGCCGAGGATCAGGACACGGGCGTGTGAGGTGGTCGTCATGTGGGGGTCTGCTGGAGTGGGTGGGGCGTCGCGTCGATCCGACGCCCGAAGGTCACATCGGGGCGCTACCGGGTGGTCGCAAGCCCTGCTATGGGCACAATAGCCGGATTCTTGCAGACCGTGCCTGCTGGGGTCTGACGGGAGCCTGATCACAACAAGAGGAGCACCTTCGATGTCGATGCTGTCCAATCTGGACCTGATCCGCCGCGTTCCACTGTTCTCCATGCTCACTGCAGACCAGGCGCAGGCCATCGCCGACAGCGTGGTCAAGCGCCGCTTCCGGCGCGGTGAACTGGTGGTGGAACAAGGCCGCAAGAGCAACGCCTTGTTCATCTTGCTGAATGGCCGCGCCCGGGTGCTCACGTCGGACAGCCGGGGCCGCGAGGTCATCCTGGCGGTGCTGGAATCGGGCGACTACGTGGGCGAGATGAGCCTCATCGACAACGAACCCCACTCGGCCACCGTGCGTGCCGAGATCCAGACCGACATGCTGGTGCTGGCCCGTGCCGACTTCGCGCGCTGCCTGCCGGAAAACAGCACCCTCAGTTACGGCGTCATGCGCGGCCTGGTCAAGCGCCTGCGCAATGCCGACCGCCAGATCGAGAGCCTGGCGCTGCTGGATGTCTACGGCCGTGTCGCCCGCACGCTGCTGGACATGGCCGAAGAGATCGACGGCGTGAAGATCATCCGCCACAAGGTCAGCCGCCAGGACATGGCCAAGGTGGTGGGTGCATCGCGTGAAATGGTCAGCCGGGTCATGAAGGACCTGGAAGACCGCGGTGTCATCGAGACCCAGGAAAACGGCTCGGTGATCATCAAGGAACGGCTGCAGCAGAACGACTGATGGCCGTGCCTGCCGATCGGCCGTGCGCTGATCGGCCAGAATGGTGCCCATGAGTTTTCCCCTGGGTTCCCTGACCGCCGACGGCACCGCCGCCGCGCCAGTCACTTCGCAGGCCCTGGCACTGGCCTGGCGCCGCAAGGCGCTGCTGCTGGCCGGGGCACTGGCGTGTCTGCTGTTTGTGCTGGCCATGGTCACCCACCACCCCGGCGACGCCGCCTTCAGCACGTCCGGCACCGGTGAGCCCCTCCAGAACAAGGTCGGGCTGCTGGGCGCCCGGGTATCCGATCTCGTGCTTTTCCTGTTTGGCTTTTCGGCCTGGTGGCTGGTGCCGGTGGCGCTGCGTGCCTGGCTGTCGGCCCTGGCACGCACGATTCGCACCGAAACGCCTGCGCCGCAGGCGCCGCGGTGGATGTTCTGGGTGGGGCTGATGCTGCTGCTTGGCGCAAGTGCATCTTTGGAGTGGACTCGGCTCTATCACTGGGAACCCCATCTGCCAGGCCACGCCGGCGGTGTGCTGGGCTACACCCTGGGGCCGCTGTCGATGCGCTGGCTGGGCTTTGCCGGCTCGGGTGTGCTGTGGATTGCGGCACTGGTGCTGGGCCTGTCTCTTTCGCTGCGCTTTTCGTGGCTGCACCTGGCCGATGGCATTGGCGAAAAACTCGACCGCCTGCGCGAAAAGCGGCAGGACAAACGCGAGATCCTGGAAGACAAACGCCTGGGCGAAATGGCCGCGCGTGAGCGCGAGCACTCGGTCGACGAGCAATTGGCGGTGGTGGAAGAACACGTGCCGCTGTTCATCGCACCCACGGTCAACGAGATTCCCAAGTCGCAGCGCGTCGCCAAGGAACGCCAGAAGCCGCTTTTTGCCGAACTGGCCGACACCAAGCTGCCGCAGGTTGACCTGCTCGACGGCGTGCAACTGCACAAGGAAACGGTCACCCCCGAGTCGCTGGAAATGACCAGCCGGCTGATCGAAAAGAAGCTCAAGGACTTCGGCGTCGAGGTGCGGGTGGTGGCAGCTTCGCCCGGCCCGGTGATCACACGCTACGAAATCGAGCCCGCCACGGGTGTGAAGGGTTCGCAGATCGTCGGCCTGGCGCGTGACCTGGCACGCAGCCTGTCGCTGGTCAGCATCCGTGTGGTCGAGGTCATCCCCGGCAAGAACTACATGGCGCTGGAACTGCCCAACGCCAAGCGACAGACCATCAAGCTGTCGGAAATCCTGGGCTCCGAGGTCTACAACGAATCGGCCTCGATGCTGACCATGGGCCTGGGCAAGGACATCGTCGGCAACGCGGTGGTCGCCGACCTGGCCAAGATGCCGCACTGCCTGGTGGCCGGTACCACCGGTTCGGGCAAGAGCGTGGGCATCAACGCGATGATCCTGAGCCTGCTCTACAAGGCCGAGGCACGTGACGTGCGGCTGATCCTGATCGACCCCAAGATGCTCGAGATGAGTGTCTACGAAGGCATCCCGCACCTGCTGGCGCCGGTGGTCACCGACATGAAGCAGGCGGCCAATGCGCTGAACTGGTGTGTCGGCGAAATGGAGCGCCGCTACAAGCTGATGAGCAAGCTGGGTGTGCGCAACCTGGGCGGCTACAACAAGAAGATTGCCGAAGCCGCCGAGCGGGGTGAAAAGCTGGGCAACCCCTTCAGCCTGACACCCGAAGCACCCGAACCGCTGGACCGCCTGCCGCACATCGTCGTGGTCATCGACGAGCTGGCCGACCTGATGATGGTGGTGGGCAAGAAGATCGAAGAGCTGATCGCCCGCCTGGCGCAGAAGGCCCGCGCCTGTGGCATGCACCTGATCCTGGCCACCCAGCGGCCCAGCGTGGACGTGATCACGGGCCTGATCAAGGCCAACATCCCCACGCGCCTGAGCTTTCAGGTCAGCAGCAAGATCGACAGCCGCACCATCCTGGACCAGATGGGCGCAGAAGCCCTGCTGGGCCAGGGTGACATGCTCTACCTGGCGCCTGGCACCGGCTTGCCGGTGCGGGTGCACGGCGCCTTTGTCAGCGACGACGAGGTGCACCGCGTTGTGGAGTACCTGCGCTCACAAGGTGAACCCAACTATGTCGAAGGCATTCTCGAAGGGGGTGTGCTCGATGGCGATGCCGCCGGTGGTGAAGGTGCTGGCGTCGGTGGACCGGCAGGCGAAGCCGACCCCATGTACGACCAGGCGGTAGGCGTGGTGCTGCAACACCGCCGCGCGTCGATTTCGCTGGTGCAGCGCCACCTGCGCATCGGCTACAACCGCGCCGCTCGGCTGCTCGAGCAGATGGAGCACAGCGGTGTGGTCTCGGCCATGGGCCACAGTGGCAACCGGGACATCCTCGTTCCGAAAAGGGAAGAGTGAACAATTTCGCCGCGGCCTTGCTGGCCCTCATGTTGTCCTTTGCTGCCACGGCACGAGCCGACGCCGTCGACACCTTGCGCGAGTTCGTGCGCGACGTCAAAACCGGCCAGGCCGCTTTCACGCAGACCGTCACTTCAGCCGACGGCGCGCGCAAGAAAACGAGCAGCGGCGACTTCGAGTTCTCTCGCCCCAACCGTTTCCGATTCAGCTACACCAAGCCGTTCGAGCAGCTCATCGTGGCCGACGGCGAGAAGGTGTGGATCTACGACACCGACCTCAACCAGGCCAGTTCACGCAAGGTGGCGCAAGCCCTGGGTTCGACACCGGCGGCTTTGCTGGCCGGTGCGTCGCTGGAGCCCGACTTCGTGCTCAAGGCCGAAGCCTCGCGCGAAGGGATGGAATGGGCACTGGCCACACCCCGCGCCAAGGACGGTGCCTTCCAGTCGATGCGGGTCGGCTTCAAGGGCAAGCAACTGGCGGTGGTCGAAATCGTCGACAGCTTCGGCCAGCGTTCACGGCTGGACTTCCAGCGTTTCACGGCCAACGCCGCGGTGACGCCAGAGCGATTCCGGTTCGTGCCGCCGGCAGGTGCGGACGTGATCGAGCAATAGCCCCACGTGAAGTCACGCCATGCCCACCCAGGACGCGCTCTTCGGCAGCCCGGAACCGCCGCAAACCGGCACGGCAGGCCCTGGTGAAGGCGTAGCTTCGACGGTGCCACTGGCCGAACGCCTGCGGCCGCAGCACATCGACGACGTGGTCGGCCAGCGCCACCTGCTGGCTGCAGGGCGCCCGCTGCGGGTGGCCTTCGATGCCGGTCGTCTGCCATCGATGATCCTGTGGGGGCCACCCGGTGTGGGCAAGACCACGCTGGCACGGCTGCTGGCCGGGGCGACCGGTTCGCATTTCATCGTCTTGTCGGCGGTGCTGTCGGGGGTGAAAGAGATCCGCGAGGCGGTTGAACAAGCGCAGGCGCTGCGCCGCGCCGGTCGCTCCACGGTGCTGTTTGTCGACGAGGTGCACCGCTTCAACAAGTCGCAGCAGGACGCCTTCCTGCCGCATGTCGAGGCCGGCCTTTTCAGCTTCATCGGCGCGACCACTGAAAACCCTTCCTTCGAGGTCAATTCCGCGCTGCTTTCAAGGGCCACGGTCTTTGTGCTGGAGCCGCTGGACGAAAGTGACCTGGGCCAGCTGCTGGACCGCGCCAGGGCCGTGCTGCGCGGGCCGCTGCTGGACCCACAGGCGCGTGAGCTCTTGATCAACTTTGCCGACGGTGACGGCCGCCGCTTGCTCAACGCCTACGAAAGTGCGGCCTCGGCGCACCCCGGGGTCGAGCAACTGGGTCCGGAACAGCTCGAAGCCGCCATCGGCCGCATGGTGCGGCGCGGCGACAAAGGCGGCGACGTCTTCTACGACCTCATCTCGGCCCTGCACAAGTCGGTGCGTGGATCGAACCCCGACGCCGCGCTGTACTGGCTGGCACGCATGCTCGATGCCGGCATGGACCCGCGTTACGTGGCACGCCGCGTGGTGCGCATGGCCAGCGAAGACATCGGCCTGGCCGACCCGCGGGCGCTCCGCCTGGCGCTGGACGCCGCCGAGGTCTTCGAAAGGCTGGGCTCACCCGAAGGCGAGCTGAGCCTGGCGCAGGCCGTGGTGTACCTGGCGGTGGCGCCCAAGTCCAACGCCGTCTACAAGGCCTGGAACGCGGTGCAGGACCTGGTGCGCCGGGGCGGTACACAGCCGGTGCCGCCGCACCTGCGCAACGCGCCGACGCGGCTGATGAAGGACATCGGGCTGGGCAAGGACTACCGCTACGCCCACGACGAAGCGGGGGGCTACGCGGCGGGTGAGGTCTACATGCCGGCCGACCTGGCCGGGCAGGCCTTCTACCGGCCGGTGCCACGCGGGCTGGAGCACAAGATCGGCGAGCGCCTGGCCGAGTTGCGCCGGCTCGACGAAGAGGCCGGAAAGACACGCTGAGTCCAGGTCGAAGGCCGTGGGTTGCCGGTGGCCCCAGGGCAGCAGAGTCCAGGGGGTAACTCCGGCCCTGGGCACACGGCGCCGCCTCCTAGAATGCGACCGCTCCGCCAGCGGCCAGCCGCTTTCACGGATGCTCACAAGAACATCCCCGGCCAGCTTCTTGCATGTGGTGCAAAACCGCCGCATGCGTGCTTCAGCGGCATGCAGGACTACAGGAGTTGCGCTCGAATGGAAATCTTCTTCCAGCAGATCATCAACGGTCTGGTGCTCGGCAGCATGTATGCGCTGGTGGCACTGGGCTACACCATGGTGTACGGCATCATCAACCTCATCAACTTCGCTCACGGCGAAGTGCTGATGTTCGGTGCGCTGACCAGCTGGATGGTGGTCACCGCCATGGCCGAAAGCGGCCTGCCGGGTTGGGGCTTGTTGCTGATCTCGGCGCTGTGCGCCATCGTGGTGTGTTCGGCGCTCAACTTCAGCATCGAGAAGCTGGCCTACCGGCCTTTGCGCAGCGCGCCGCGGCTTGCGCCCTTGATCACCGCCATGGGCGTGAGCCTCTTGCTGCAGACGGTGGCCATGATCATCTGGAAGCCCAACCCCAAGCCCTTCCCGATCCTGCTGCCCAGCGACCCCATCGACCTGGGGGGGCCGGTGATCTCGGTCACGCAGTGCCTGATCCTGGGCCTCACGGCCAGCATCCTGGCGGCGCTGATGTACCTGGTGAACAAGACCAAGCTCGGCCGCGCGATGCGCGCCACCGCAGAAAACCCGCGCGTGGCGGCGCTGATGGGTGTCAAGCCCGACTTCGTGATCTCGGCCACCTTCGTCATCGGCGCCGTGCTGGCCGCCGTGGCCGGCATCATGTGGGCCGCCAACTACGGCACCGTGCAGCACACGATGGGTTTCCTGCCCGGCTTGAAGGCCTTCACGGCCGCGGTGCTGGGTGGCATCGGCAACCTGGCCGGGGCCGTGGTGGGGGGGCTGCTGCTGGGCCTGGTGGAAGCGCTGGGCGCGGGTTACCTGGGCGACCTGACGGGCGGTGTGCTGGGCAGCCACTACGCCGACATCTTTGCCTTCGTGGCGCTGATCCTCGTGCTCACCTTGCGCCCGCAAGGTCTGCTGGGCGAACGTGTGGCCGACCGGGCCTAGCCACAGGAGCCGCAAGATGCAGAACAAGCTGATCGTCTTTTTTCTGGCTGCAATTGCGCTGCTGGCGCTGCCGCTGCTGATGCAGGTGGGTGGACTGGGCGCAGGCTGGGTGCGCATCCTGGCCATCGCGCTGCTGTACGTGCTGCTGGCGCTGGGCCTGAACATCGTGGTCGGTTACGCCGGCCTGCTGGACCTGGGCTTCGTGGCCTTTTATGCCGTGGGCGCTTACATGTACGCGCTGCTGGCCAGCCCGCACCTGGTGGAGAACTTCCCCTGGATCGCGGCAGCCTTTCCGAACGGCCTGCACACACCCATCTGGGTCACGATTCCGCTGGTGGCCGGGGTGGCGGCACTGGTGGGCGTGATGCTGGGCACGCCGGTGCTCAAGCTGCGAGGCGACTACCTGGCCATCGTGACCTTGGGTTTCGGCGAAATCATCCGCGTGTTCATGAACAACCTGGAGCACCCGGTCAACATCACCAACGGACCCAAGGGCCTTGACCGCATCGACCCCATGATCATCGGGCCCGTGAGCGACCCCTGGCTCAACTTCGGCAAGCGGCTCGAGATCGGCGATTTCACGATCCCCTCGGTCACGCTGTACTACTACCTGTTCCTGGTGCTGGTGGTGTTCAGCGTGATCATCTGCCACCGCCTGGAAACCAGCCGCATCGGCCGCGCCTGGATGGCCATCCGAGAAGACGAAATCGCGGCCAAGGCGATGGGCATCAACACCCGCAACATGAAGCTGTTGGCCTTCGGCATGGGCGCCACGTTCGGTGGCATCAGTGGCAGCATGTTTGCGTCTTTCCAAGGTTTTGTGTCCCCCGAGTCCTTCAGCCTGATGGAAAGCGTGATGATCGTCGCCATGGTGGTGCTGGGTGGCATGGGTCACCTGCCCGGGGTCATCCTGGGTGCGGTGCTGCTGGCAGCGCTGCCCGAGGTCTTGCGCTACGTGGCAGGCCCGCTGCAGCAGATGACCGATGGCCGCCTGGACGCCTCCATCCTGCGGCAATTGCTCATCGCGTCGGCCATGATCATCATCATGCTGTTGCGGCCACGGGGTCTGTGGCCATCGCGTGAACACGGCAAGGCGGCACCGCAACCGGTCGACACCGGCAGCCCGCCAAGCTCGACGCCGACGGTCTCGCCGTCGGCGGGTGCCTGAAGCAGCGGGTGCAAGAGATGAGCGAAACCGTACTCAAGGTGACCGGCGTCAGCAAGCGCTTCGGCGGACTGCAGGCCCTGTCCGACGTGGGCATCAGCATCCAGGCAGGTCAGGTGTATGGCCTCATCGGCCCCAACGGCGCCGGCAAGACCACCTTCTTCAATGTCATCACGGGGCTGTACACCCCCGACTCCGGCAGCTTCGAACTGGGCGGTCAGCCCTACAAGCCCAGTGCCGTGCACGAGGTGGCCAAACAAGGCATCGCGCGCACTTTCCAGAACATCCGGCTCTTCGCCGAGATGACGGCGCTCGAAAACGTCATGGTCGGCCGGCACGTGCGCACGCACTCGGGCCTGTTCGGCGCCATCTTCCGCACGGGCAGCTTCAAGACCGAAGAAAGGGCCATCGCGCAGCGTGCACAGGAACTGCTGGACTACGTGGGCATTGGCCGTTATGCCGACTTTCGTGCCCGCACGCTGAGCTATGGCGACCAGCGGCGCCTGGAAATTGCACGCGCACTGGCCACCGACCCGAAGCTGATTGCGCTGGACGAACCTGCCGCCGGCATGAACGCCACCGAAAAGGTCGTGCTGCGCGAACTGATCGACCGCATCCGCAAGGACGGCCGCACCATCCTGCTGATCGAACACGACGTGAAACTGGTGATGGGCCTGTGCGACCGTGTCACCGTGCTCGACTACGGCAAGCAGATCGCCGAAGGCAACCCGGCCGAGGTGCAGAAGAACGAAAAGGTGATCGAGGCCTACCTGGGCTCGGGGCACAAGTGAAGGCAGGGGTCCGATGAGCGCAACTCTCCTCAAAGTCAGCGGCCTGAAGGTCGCCTACGGCGGCATCCAGGCCGTCAAGGGCGTCAGCTTCGAGGTCCGCGAAGGCGAACTCGTCAGCCTGATCGGTGCCAACGGCGCCGGCAAGACCACCACGCTGAAGGCCATCACCAGCACCCAGGTCGTGGCCGCTGGCGAGATCGAATACATGGGCAAGTCGATCAAGGGGCAGGGCGCCTGGGACCTGGTCAAACAGGGCCTGGTGATGGTGCCCGAAGGGCGCGGCACCTTCGCGCGCATGACGATCACCGAAAACCTGCAGATGGGCGCCTTCGTGCGCAACGACAAGGCCGGCATCGCAGCCGACATCGAGAAGGTCTTCGGCATCTTTCCGCGCCTGAAGGAACGTGCCCAGCAACTGGCTGGCACCATGAGCGGCGGTGAACAGCAGATGCTGGCCATGGGCCGTGCGCTGATGGCTCGGCCCAAGCTGCTGCTGCTGGACGAGCCCAGCATGGGCCTGAGCCCGATCATGGTGGACAAGATCTTCGAGGTGGTGGCCGACATCCACAGCCGCGGCACCACCGTGCTGCTGGTGGAACAGAACGCCAGCCGTGCGCTGAGCCTGGCCGACCGGGGGTATGTCATGGAGTCGGGCGAGATCACGATGACCGGCGAAGCCAAGGCCCTGCTCAAGGACCCGAAGGTACGCGCCGCCTACCTGGGCGAGTAGGCCAGCGCCGACGGAGATCGCAGAAGACGTTTTTGTGGCGGCGTGATGACGCCACAAAACTCCGTGCACTTGGTGCGTTCGCACACAAATCCATGCAGAATGAAACCGAGCGTCAGCCCGGCATGGGCTGCGCATCGGTCTGGGGATTGAAGGTCCGGCACGAACCGGCCCCTACCCAGGCAAGGCCCGGTGGTATCGGGAGGATGTTTTTCCCGTCAATCACCCCGTCAGGGCCTGACAGATGGCGGCCCGCTGCGTCTCTGGCGTCAGAAGCGGCAAATGGATGAAGGGGGAAGGGTGAAGATCCGTTCACGAGTGCACTCGCGCGCCTGGACCAGCAGTCTGCTGCCGCTGGCCTTGGGCCTTTTGCTGGCGGGGTGCGTCACCCCCGGTGCCAAGCAGGCTGGCACCTCGGCGACCAACCTCATCACCGGGCTCGTGCCGGGTGCCGGCGCGGGCAGTCGCAAGGGCCTGGTGGTCTCCAGCCAGCCCGCCGAACAGCCTGCCGCGATGCGACCCCTGTCGGCAGGCACTCCACCGATGGCCACGCGCACGCCCCAGGGGCTGACGGCCTTGCTGGCCAAACGCACCGCCAATGGCGACGAGCTCATCGGCGAGCTGATCGCCATGCGCAATGCGATGCAGGCCGAGCGCACCTCGCGTGTGGTGCTGCAGTTCATGGGCAGTGTCGACAACGTCAACCTGGCCCGCGTCAACAGCCGCGACGTGCAGGGCATGCTCATCGAAGGCGCCGTCAACGTGGCGCTCGAACTGGCCCGCCAGGCGGCGATGTCGATCGCCTTCCAGTCACTGGAAGAGCACCTGACCTTGATCACCGGTGAGCCCGGCGCCCTGGCGGCCGAGACGATCACCCTGCCATCGCCGGCCGGCATGACCCGCGCCCAGCAGCAGCGCGCCGTGACCATGGCGGCCATGGTCATCGGCGCGCGGGCCACCAACAAGGTGCTGCAGAAAGCCAAGCGCGACTTTGCCGGCATCGAAACCGGCTACGCCAATCTGCTGGACCGCCGCGAGAAGGCCGCGTCGGTGCTGTTCCAGGTGGCCAGCCGGGGCACGGCTGCGCGCAGCGAGCTGGAAAAAGTGCTCAGCCCGGCTGAAATCGAATACCTGGAAACCACCGTGTCGTCGATGCCGTTGGCCGACTTTTCGCGCGACCTGGGCGCGCAGAACATCGCGTTGGCCTACCTGGAAAAAACCAACCCGGGTGCATTCAGCGAATACCAGGCGCAGTCCGACCGCCTGATGCCGGCGGCCGAGGGTTACCTGCGCACCGTGTCGGGTGGCGTGGCGTTTGCCTCCATGCTGACGCTGTTCGTGCAAGAGGTGGTCTCGGTGGCGCGTGGCAAAAACGCGGCCGAAATCGTGCAGCTGTTCCCGCTGGCGCTCGAGTTTGCCAAGGAGATGCCGGCGCTGATGCCGGTGGCGTTCAGTGCGGTCAGCGAAGGGGTCACACTTCCCTTCAAGCCCACCAAACGGTTCCGCGTGGTGGACGGCACGGCCAACGCCGTTGAACTGGCCGACGCCCAAGAGGTGTTCGCCGAGCTCAAGCGCCGCGAGGCCGAACCGCTGCTGCGCGACGCGCTGTTCCGCAGCGGCGGTTCGTCGGGCCTCTTGCACCAGCTGTACATGTGCAGCCCATCCGAGTCGGGTCTGTTGCTGGACACCGCCGTGCCGGTGGCCGAACGCGAGCGTTTTGCGCAAACCTTCCTGGGCTCCGAGCAGCCGCGGTTTTCCTTCGTCAATGCTTTCGACCGGCCGGTCGACCAGCTGCGCGCCCGCGAGCGCGACATGGGCGACAACCTGCTGCGCGAAGACCACCGCCGCCGCACCGATGACCGCACGCTGGCCTTCGGCAACCTGCAACGCAAGATCAGCGACGGCGGTTACCAGCGCTGGACCGACGACCAGCTGATGCGCCTGATCTACGCCAACCGCGAAGGCATGCGCGCGCGCCAGGCCACGCTGCAACTGGGCGCCACGATGGTGAGGCCGGTGGCGTCGGCACAGTCGGTGTTCGCCTACGAGTCGCTGGTCAACGCCTGCCGCCAGGCGCTGGCCAAGGAAGGCAACCCCGTGGTCACGCCCACCGCAGCGCCCACGCCCGCCGCACGGCCGCCCGCAGCACGCCCAGCAGCCCCGCCGGCCGCCCGCCCGCAAAGGCCCCGCCCGGCCAACCGCCCGGCGCCTGCACCTGCCGCACCCCGCTGAGACCGTCAGCCCAGTTCCTTCAGCCCAAACCAGAACAGATGGAGTCGAGAACCATGTTGGATTTCCCCCTGCTGCGCCGTGCGGCCCTGGCCTGTGCCCTGGCCAGCGGTGCCTTGTTGATCAGCGGCTGCAAGACCGCACCGAAGGCGCCCGACCGCCACGCGGCCGACACCGAAAAGCCGAAGGAAATCGCACAGATCAAGATGCCGGCCGGTGCCGACCGAGCGTCGGCCGAGCTCATCGAGCAGGGTCGCCGTTTCAGCATCTACGTCGAACTGCTGGGCATCGACGACCCGCGTGACAAGAAGCTCTTGGTGCGTGCCGACGTGGCGCAGAAGCTGGGCATCACCAACACGCAGATGCGCCGCCGTTTCATGGACACCGTGATGCGTTCGCGCCGCTTCGAGGTGTTCGACAGCACCTCCAGCGTCACCGCCGACAAGTCCGACCTGGTGGTGGACGGCATGGTGACGCAGGTGACGCAAGAAATCGTGCCGCTCGAAGGCGGTGTGCGGGTGTCGCGCACCCGCGTCGAGCTGTCGGTGCAGGGTCGCCACCGCTACGACGGCAACCCGCTGTTCCCAGGTGGTGCCGTGGTGGTGGTGGGGCAGACCGGCGCCAGCTCGGGTGACCGTGTGGTGCTGTCACCGGCCGACCGTGTCGACAGCCCGGCGGTGCAGGAACGCCTGGCCATCGACTACGAACGTGGGCTGCGCCGCGCGCTGGACCTGGCCGCGGCCAAGCTCGCCGACGTGGTGCGGCCGATGGGCAAGGTGGTGAGCGTCGAGCCCGACCAGATCGGCATGCTGGGCGGGCAGTCGCACGGCTTCCAGGGTGGTGACGAGGTGGTGGTGTTCCGCGCCACGATGGTCCGCCTGCCCTCGGGCAAGGAAGAATTCGCCAGCACACGGCCCATTGCCGTGGCGCGCTGCGACGGTGCGGGCACACGCACCAGCCAGTGCGTGATCATCCGCCGCGCGCCCAACATGACACCGCAGGCCGGCGACTACGCGGTGCTGTCCGACTTCTCGGCCAACACGCAGCCGCGTGTGGATTGATGGCAGCGGAGCCACGACCATGAACTTCCCCTCCGACCGCCGCCGTTTCCTGGCCACCAGCTCGGCCACGCTGCTGGGCGGCCCGGCGGCGCGGCTGGCGCAGAGCCTGACGACCGTGGGTGCGATGGCGCTGACGCTGGCGCAGCGGGTGCAGGCGGCCGTGCCCACCAACGTGGTGACGGTGCTGTACCGGCGTGAATCACCTCAGGCACCCAGTCGGCTCGAACCGGCGGTGCAGGCGGCCACGCTGGCGCTGGAACGGGAATTCATCAACCGCGGTTTCCGCGTCATCCAGCCCACGGCCCAGGTCTACGGTTTGCTGGACCAGGGCAATGGCGTGGTCGTCACCTTTGCCGAAGACGCCGGTTTTTCGCTGGTGTATTCGGCCTACGCCGACGTGCGGCCGGTGCCGGGGCAGGAAGCCGGCATCGCCGAGCTGCGGCTGTCCACGCGCATCTTCGTCGGCCGCCACATCCTGGTGGCCGACGAAGGCCGCGGCCAGATGTTCACCCGGCTGGAACCGCACAACCGCGAATTCGGCATGCGACGCGCGCTGGAACTGGCGGCCAACCGTGCCGCTGCCGACCTGGCCGGCAAGGCCTCGGCGCAACTGCAGCAGCTGACGCCGGAACGCATCAACCAGCTGGTAGGCGACAAGCCCAGCAGCGCCACCACCGCGCAGGTGGTGCCCGTGCCTGCACCCGGCGCACCGCTGGTGGCGCCGGGCACGGGCAGCAGCCCCGGCATGCCGGTGGCACCACCAGCGCTGCAGCCGGGTGGGGCCACCGCGCCGGCACCGGCACCATCGCCCATGGCGCCGCCCGGCCTGCCCAGTGCGCCACCGCCGCTGGCGCCGGCCCCTGCGCCTGTGGCCCCGGCGCCGGCACCGGTGGCGCCGCTGCCGGCCAGCCCGTCCATGGCCGCCGAGTTGCCGGCGCCACGCAAGCGTTTTGCGCTGGTCGTGGGCATGGCCGACTACAGCAGCGTGCGCGCCGCGGGCATCAACGGCATCAGCGACCTGGCGGGTGTCGAGAAGGACACGCGCTTCGTGCTGAACTCGCTGCCCAAGATGGGCTTCAGCGGCGACAACATCACCGTGCTGCGCAACCGCGACGCCACCGGCGCGGCCGTGCGCAACACCATCAAGACCTTCGCCAGTCGCGTGAGCGCCGACGACATGGTGATGATCTTCATCGCCGGCCATGGCGCCAGCAAGGAAGCCAGCGTCAGCGGCTTCGGCATGCCCATCCTGGCCGACTTCCGCCCCGGCGACCCCAACGCCCTGGACTTCTGGGAACTGCAGAGCTACATCAAGAACCTGCGTGGCCGCGTGGTGTGGATCAACGACACCTGCCACTCCGGCGGCGCGGCACAAGACGTGTCCACGGTGGTCGTGTCGGCTTCGGGTGTGACCGCGTCGAAGGACGTGCGTGGCCCCGAGGCCAGCTCGGTGGCGTCCGACGCCGGTCGCGGCCAGGACTTCGCCATCCTGACCGCCTGCAACCCCAGCGAGCTGTCGCTGGAAAACGCCGAAGGCGGCCTCTTCACCACCGCGCTGTTCCGCGAACTGGTGGCCAACCAGGGCCGCATGCCGCTGGCCAACCTGTTTGCCGAGCGTGTGCACCTGAAGGTGGTGGACCAGTCGCAGAAGCTCTGCCGTTCACACAACATCTGCGACAAGAACACGCAGATGACACCGACCATGGCCTACAACGGCCGCGGTCACCTGGTGCGGCTGTAGGGGCCCGGCATGAACACCCGGCACCTCCTCATTGCCCTGGGCCTGGCACTGTGCGGTGCGGCCCAAGCTCAGGGCAGCGGCAACTTCTGCATCGTGCGCACACCCAGCCTGCAGGGCAGCTATGCCGGTGACTGCGTGGCCGGTTACGCCAGCGGCCGCGGCCGCGCACAAGGTGCGGCCGACCGTTACGAAGGCAGCTGGCGCGACGGCCAGCCCACGGGGCAGGGTATCTACACCTTCGCCGACGGCAGCCGCTTCGAAGGCGAGTTTGTCGAAGGGGCGGTCAATGGCCGGGCGCGTTTCTACTATGTCAACGGCGACGTGCTGGAGGGTGAGTTCCGCAACAACCTGCTGGCCGGCATCGGGCGCATGCAGCGCGGCAACGGTGAACAGGTGCCGGTGCAGGTGGTGAACGGCGCCATCGTGCAGGTGGCGGCTGCCGGCGCGCCCGCACACGTGCCGGGCCCTGGTGCGCCCGCTGGCGATGCCTTGTCCGTGCCGCAGGTCTGCGGCCAGAACCTGCGCATGACGCTGCACAGCCTGCGCCGTGCCGGCAGCGGCCAGGTCGAGGCGGTGGTCAGCTACGAGAACCTGCTCAACGTCGACCTCGTGCTCAGCCTCTATCCACGTGGCGGCCGCGATCAGGACACACGGCTGGTGGACGGCGACGGCGAAACCTGGCACCTCGTGTCGCACCAGGGCGCCGGCTGGCGGCGCTTGCCCGAAGCCTTCTTGCCGGGTGTGCGCACCAGGGTCGCCTACACCTTCCAGCGCATCGCCGGGGGCCAGGAAGCGAGTGCGTTCATCCTGCTCAACCCCATCAACTTCGGCCCCACCCGTGCGGTGGGCGATGCAAGGGTCAGCGGCACCTGCCGCTTCGAACTGCGCGGCTTGAAGCCGGGCGCCTGAACGCGGCTTCGGCTGCAGCGTCGCCGGCCAGCAGACGCAGAAACTCGAACAAGGGAGTGCAATGATGAGCAGGCTCAAGTGGGGTGCGGCTGTGTGGAGCGCGGGCTTGTGGCTGGCCATGGGCCCCGGCGCACCTGCCCTCGCACAACAGGCCACCTGCGCCGTGCGCACGGCGACGCTGCAAGGCAGCTACAGCGGCGACTGCGCCGCGGGCCTGGCCAGCGGGCGCGGCCGAGCCGCCGGTGTCGACCGCTACGAAGGTGAGTTCCGCGACGGCCAGCCGCATGGTCGCGGTGTCTACCAGTTTGCCGACGGCCGCCGCTTCGAAGGTAGCTTCGAAGCCGGGCGTGTGAATGGCCCCGCCCGCTTCAGCTACCCCAACGGTGACGTGCTCGAAGGGGACTTCCGGCTCGACCAGCTGCAAGGCCGCGGCCGCTTCACCCAGCGCAGCGGTGCGGTGCTGATCGTCGAGATGAATAACGGTGCACTGATGTCGCTGGGTGCCGCACCCGCCAGCCCGCCGGCACTGGCGCCCCAGGCCGCTGCACCAGCGGCACCCGCACCGGCCGCACCGGCGCCGGCCCCCACGGCCGCGCCCGCCCCAACACCTGCTGCGCCGGCCCCTGCGCCTGCTCCGGCGCGTCCCCCCACCGCCAACACCACCCCGGCCCCGATGGTCGGCGGTGCGGCAGGCGCGCAATGGCAGCCGCGCATGGACTTCGAAGACGTGTTCCCGTCGTTCATTCTGGCCGCCTCCACCCGTCGGCCCATCGCGCCGGCGCAGCGTTCGGCCGCGCCGCGGGGCGACCCGCTGGCGCTGCAAAGTGGCGTCGACCAGTTGATGGGCGCCAAGGCACTGGCCGAGGCCGGCCCGGTGCGTTCGCGCTACACCGGCGGGCAGACCGACGCCATCTACCTGGGCGACCCGTGGGGCCTGGTGGGTGCCCGTGTGCGGTCGACGCAGCCCAACACGCAGGTCACGCTGCGTGTCAGCATCGACGAGATCGCCGAAGTCACCGAAGAGAGCTTCACGCTGCCGCAGCCCGGCATGTACGCGCTGTACCCGAAGATCCGCTACCGCTTCGAGCGGCTGCGCAACGTGAACCAGCCGCTGCCCATCAACGTCAACTGGACGGTGTCGATCAACGGCCAGCCGGCGGGCCAGAGCACGCAGACCGTGCGCCTGCGCTCGGTCTACGACGCACCTTTTCAGCTGCGCACCGAGCGGGGTCTCGAAAACATGAGCTGGGTCTTTGCCGGTTACGTGACCGAAGACGCGCCCTGGATCGACGAACTGCTGCGCGAGGCCTTTGCCGGCCAGTCGCAGGGCCCGGTGGGTTACCAGATGGGTGCGGACCATGTCGACAAGCAGGTCGAGACGATCTTCATGCACCTGCGCAAGAAAGGCGTGAAGTACAGCAGCATCACCGCCACCTCGGGCATCTCCGACACCGTCAGCAGCCAGGTGGTGCGGTTTCCCAGCGACTCGATCCGCACCGCGCAGGCCAACTGCATCGACGGCACGGTGCTGCTGGCTTCGCTGCTGCGCAAGATGGGCATCGAGCCCTTCATCGTCACCGGGCCTGGCCACGCCATCGTGGGTTACCTGCGCGAAACCGATCTCGACAAACCCAATGCCATCCGCATCATCGAGACCACGATGATCGGTGACGACAAGCCCTTTGCGGCAGCGCTGGGCTCGGGTGCGAAGACCTTCAACGAGTGGAGCGAAAAGGCCAAGGACCATCCGATGTTCAAGGTGGTGATGGTGGCCAACATGCGGCGCCAGGGTGTGCTGCCCATTGCCCGCTGAACCACAGCCCGCCCATCCCTGACAAACACCTGGAGTGCCCCTGATGTCGAGCCGCCTGCCTGCCCTGGCCCTGCTGCTTTCGCTTGCGCTGCTGGCGGCCTGCAGCACACCGCTGCCGCCCAACACCCACAAGACCGAGGTCAAGAAGGTGGGCGACGCGCTGCATTCACTGTACCGGGACCCGGTGCCCGGCTCGACCCACATCGTGCTGCGCTGCGAAGCGGCCAGCACCGGGTCTTGTGTGCTGGTGCAGCGCGAGCCGGGGCGCACCGAACTCACGCTGAAGCGCCTGGCGCCGGGCCAGGAATTCAAGCCGGCGTTGGCGCCGCATGAGTTTGTCTACTGCGTGCAGCCGCTGGTGCCGGCCTTTCCGCTGCAGGTGAGTTGCGTGCCGAAGGCGGCGCAGATGCAGTAGCGCAGCGGTGCTGGGGGCAGGGCGCCGGTTTGTGCACCGGGCGTTCACCCCGTTTGGCGTGCTCGGCCGTAGAAGCCAGCACGACCCCAACGGAGAAGCCCCATGCCCCCGACCCGAACCCTGCTGGCCCTGCTGGCCAGCGTGGCCAGCAGCCTGGTGATGAACCAGGCCCTGGCCGCCGCCACCCTCAAACCCTACCGCAGCGACGCCGAACTGGGCGCCGCGCTCGACCGCTGGCAGCAGGCGGCGCAGGCCCTGGGCCGCCAGCGCATGCGTGCGGGTGCGGCGATGAAGCTGTCGATGGCACCACCTGCACCTGCAGCGCCTGCCGCCGCCGAAACTTCGGCTGCGCCCGCGGCCGCTGCACAGGACAGCCAGGCCGAAAAACAGCGCGCCGAGCCTGGCGCCGGCGAGAGCATCACCAATGTGCAGACCGCTGGTGTCGACGAAGGTGGCATCGTCAAACGTGCCGGCGACCACCTGATCATCCTGCGCCGCGGCCGCCTGTTCACGGTGCGGGTCGGCGGCGATCAGCTGCGCCCGGTGGCCATGACCGACGCCTTTGCGCCCGGCAGCGACCCCCGCGGTGCCTGGTACGACGAACTGCTGGTGTCGGGCCGCACGGTGGTCGTGGTGGGCTACAGCTATGCACGGGGTGGCACCGAGATCGGGCTCTTCGAACTGGGCGACGACGGCTCGCTGGCCTACCGCGCCACGCACCACCTGCGCAGCTTCGACTACTACTCGGCACGCAACTACGCCAGCCGTCTGGTGGGCCGGCAGCTGATCTTCTATTCGCCCACCGTGCTGCAACCCTGGGGTCAGCCCTGGGCGCAGATGATGCCGGCGCAGCGGCGCTGGGGCGGCCAGGCGCTGCCGGGTGACTTCGAACGCATCCTGCCGGCGACAAAGGTGTTCCGCACCGACGACGACTTCGACCCCGGCGAGCCGCTGGCCCTGCACACCGTCACACGCTGCAACCTGGGCAGTCACCCGGGCGAGGACAAGCTCGACTGCGAGTCATCCGCCGTGCTGGGCCCGGTGGGCCAGGTGTTCTACGTTTCCCAAGGTTCGGTCTACGTGTGGACACAAGCCTGGCGCCGTGTCACCGGCGCCGAAGGGGCGCGACCCGACACGATGGTGTCGTCAGCTGCAGTCTTCCGCCTGCCACTGGACGGCGCCATGCCCACCGGCCTGAAAACCGCTGGCGTGCCCACCGACCAGATGTCCTTTCTGGAAGACAGCCAGGGCCACCTGAACGTGCTGCTGCGCGAACAGGGCAGCGGTGAAGGCATGTGGGGGGCCGACCGCAGCCGCGGCCGCACGGCGCTGCTGCGCGTGCCGCTGTCGGCCTTCGGCGACGGCAGCAGCGCTGCCCAGCGTGAACACTACCGCCGCCTGCCCGGCCCAGCGCATGCCGCCTTGCAGAACCGCTTTGTCGGCGACTGGCTGCTGTGGGGCGCCGGTCAGCAGGCCTGGGCGGCCCGCTACGCAGCCGACACTGGCGCGCAGAGCCTGAACCCCGGCCATGCCGTCGAGCGCATCGAAGCCTTGGGCGAACACGCGCTGCTGGTGGGCAACGACGGCAGCGAACTGAACTTCAGCGCGGTGCGCCTGGCGCGTGGCGCTGCCCACATCGCGGGCCGCCACAGCCAGGCCGGCGCACGCCAGGGCGAAAGCCGCAGCCACGGCTTTTTCTACCGCAGCACCGGTGCCGACGAAGGCCTGCTGGGGCTGCCCATCGTGGCCACCGAGGCAAACCGACACAGCGGCAGTGCGGACGGCCGCCAGGCCGCCCCGGCGTCGGTGGTGGTGCTGCGCCAGCGCAGCCTGACCTTCACCGCGCTGGGTGAACTGCAGGCGCGGCCCGGCCGTCGCCTGGACGACCGCTGCAAGGCGTCGTGTGTGGACTGGTATGGCAACGCCAGGCCCATCTTCCTGGGCACGCGCGTGCTCGCGCTGATGGGTTACGAACTGGTGGAAGGCCGCCTGCAGTCGGGCTTTCTGGGCGAGTCCATCGAAGAGCTGCGCCGCGTGAACTTCACACCGCGCCCCAGCGCGCAGTGGTCCAACCGGCCGACACCTTTCGAATGAGGCGGTGAACCGCCAGCGGGCCTGACGTTCCGGCGCAGCCCGCGTCTCTGTGGCATGGCCGCGTCCGGCACGCCACATGAACACGTCCACTTCGCTCCCGCACAAAGCCCCTGTCGCAATCCGGCTCGCTCTGGCATCCTGCATGCCAGCGGCGCGGTACAGCGCCAGCAGCAGGGGGTGGATGGACAGGACCGCATTCATGCAGGCCTGCCGCGACGGCGGGCGCGCGGCCGAACGGGCCTTGCGCGTGTTGCATCACGACTATGCCGGGGCCCTGCTCAACGACGCCTGGCAGTCGCTGCGCAACACCGAGCAGGCGCAGGACCTGCTGCAGGAGACGTTGCTGAAGGCCTGGCGCCACTGCAGCAGCTTCCGCGGCGACTCTGAACTCTTCCCGTGGTTGAAGCAGGTGCTGCGCCACGCCGTCATCGACTGGCTGCGCAAGGGCCGGCCCGAGAGTTCCATCGACGAACCCGGCTCCGCCGCAGCCGCCGAGTTGGAAGACGCCTTGCGCGCCCACCACGACGGCCCTGACGACAGCCCCGAAGGCCAGCTGGCCCGGCAGCAGCTGGATGCCGTCTACCGGCAGTGCGCCGAGCGTTTTGCGGCCGATCACCCGCAGGCTGCGGCTGTCATCCGCTGGATTGCCGAAGACGATCTGGGCCCGGCCGAAATTGCGCAGCTGCTGCAGCGCAGCCCGGGCGCCACGCGCGAGTTCATCTCGCAGTGCCGCAAGAAGGCGCGCCACTACTTCCATGACTGGTACCTGCTGGCCGCCCACCAGCCCGTTCAGCCGCCCGGGAGGACGTCGCCATGAAACCCGACGACGACAACTGGTTCGAGACCCTGGCCGGCCGGCCGCCCGCCGGCACCGACCCCGCCACGCTGCGCGAAGCCACGCTGCTGCGGCAGGCGCTGCGGCATGTGGTGCCGGACGTGGCCGTGACCCCGGCGCAAGACAGTCTGCAGCTTCTGCTGGCCCGGGCGCAGGCCGAGGGCCTGCTCAGCAAGGGCTGGTGCACCACCTGTGCCGCGCGCTGGCAGCGCTGGATGCAGGCGCTGCGCCAGCCCTGGCCGGCTGCCGGCATGGCGGTGGCCCTGCTGCTGATGGCCTTGGTGGCGCTGCCCCTGTTGCAGACGGCCCCGGAAGATGGGCCCACGCTGCGTGCAGGCGAAGACGGTGTGCTTCTGCTGCAGGACGCCGCACCGGCTGCGCGCCGCGACCAGGTGGCCGCTGCGCTGCAGGCTGCTGGCGCACAAGTGCAACGTTACGAACGTCTGGGCCGCTTCGGTCTGGATGCCCAATGGCCCACGCCACCCACGGATGCGCTGGTGCAGGCTTTGCGTGCCGAAGGCATCGGGGTGCCGGCAGGGGGTGAGTTGCGGCTGGAAGTGCAGCCCCTTGCCGGGGGGCCGCCGTGAACCAGGCATTTGCAGGCGTGGCGGCGCGGGCTGCCTTTTGCGCCGCAGTCGCGGTGCTGGGCCTGGGCCCATGGCCGGCGGCGCTGGCCCAGCCAAGGTCTGGCCTGCCGCTCAGCGTTTGGCCCGACAGCGCCTGCAAGGACACACCGGCTGCCCAGGCAACTGCGCTGGCCCAGATCGACCGTTGGGTGCGCGCGCAACCGACCCGTGCCCTGGCGGCGGTTTGTGCCGGCCCCTACAGCCCCGAAGCTGCCGTGCTGGCCGCTGAAGCCCTGGTGGAACTGTCGCGCACCGACGCCGCGGCGGCGCTGCTGGCCGCTCTGCAGGCCGAAGCGGCCCAGCAGCCGCTGCCGGCCTGGGCGCCGCATTGGTCCTTGGTGCAGGGCCTGGTGCTGGGCAGTTCCGGGCGCTCGCAGGCGGCCGAGCCCTACTTCCAGCAAACCCGCGAGCAGCTCGAAGCCAGCCATCAGGGCCGATCACGACTGGCCTTTCGCGTGCGGGTGGCGCAGGCCCTGCTGTGGCGACGGGCCGGTGCGCTGGACCGTGCGCAGGCCGCTGCCGACGAAGCCCAGGCCCTGCTGCCCGGCCTGGGCCTGGTGGAGTCGATGGAAGCCACCGATGTGCTGAACCTGCGCACCTTGATCGCGTTTTCGCGTCAGGACCTGCCCGGTGCGCTGGCCGCAGCGCGTGCCGAGGTGCAGATGCTCGAACGCCTGGGGCAGGGCGATTCCCCCGACGCGATGTTTGCCTGGAGTTCTCAGGGCAGCATCCTGTCGCAACTGGGCCGGCATGAAGAAGCCCGGGCAGCCTTCCGCGCGGGCCTTCGCATCGCTGACAACTCGCTGGATGTGGCCCCTTATGGCCACCAGGGGCTGCTCTACAACTTGGCCGTCGAACACATCAATCTGGGCGAGCACGAACAGGCGCTGGCCTTGGCCGAACGTGCACTGGCCGTGGGCCACAAGGCCTGGGGCGACAGCAGCCCGCGCCACTTGCGGCCGCTGCTGATCATCGGCAACGCTCACCACCAGGCGGCGCGGTATGGCCTGGCCATCCGGGCGTTTCGACAGGCCGAAGGCGTGGCCCAGGCGCACCACGCCAGCATCCCGCTGCTGCTGCGCATGGAACTGGCCGACACGCTGGCCGGCGCCCTGATGAGCCTGGGCGACCGCGAAGAAGCCGCGGCGACGCTGCAGGCTGCGCTCGACGTGGCGGCCGGCAACCCCAACCTCAGCTTCTGGCAGGGCCGGCTGCTGATCCGCCGCGCCTACCTGGGCATCGAGGCGCAGCGCTGGGCCCAGGTCGATGCCGACGCCGCCGAAGCCATCCGTCGTGTGGGTGCGGTGCAGGGTGCGCAGCATGCGCAGGTGGTGGAGTGGGGCGCGCTGCGCTGCATGTCGCAGTTGCGCGGCAAGCTGCCCAGCACGGCCTGCGAAGACCTGGCGCACGCGCTGCCCGCCCTGAACACCGCAGCCCCCTTCAGGCGCCACCGCGCGCTGGCTGCGCTGGCCGAACATGCCCACGCGCAGCAGCGGGGCCCTGAAGCCGAAGAGCGCTTGTTTGCCGCTTTTGCCGCCGCCCAAAGCCAGGGCGGGCCCGATCCGCTGTGGCTGGCGCTCGACGCCCTGGCCCGCCACATGCACGCGCAGGGGCAGCCGGCGCTGGCGGTCTACTTCGGCAAGCAGGCGTTGGCCGCCATCGAACAGATGCGCGGAGAAGTGGCCGGCATCGCCAAGCACCACGAAACCGGCTTCCTGGCCAACAAGGTCGACGTCTACCGGCGCCTGGCCGGCTGGCTGGCCGAACAAGGCCGTGTCGCCGAAGCGCTGGAGACCTTGCGGCAGCTGAAGGAAGAAGAATTCTTCGACTACACCCAGCGCAACGGCGCGCTGCTGGTGGCTCGCGCACCGGTCGAGCTGACCGCTGCCGAGCGTCAACTCGACGAACGCTGGCAGACGCTGCAGTTGCGCAGCCGCTCGCGCCTGGACGAAGCCGCCTGGGCGGCCCGTGCACGTTCGGTGGTGGGCGAGATGGCGCGCATGAGCACCGAGCCGGGTGCCCGCAGCCGGGCCGAGCCGCAGCGTCAGGCCATCCCGGTCGGTGAACTGCATGTGCACGCCATCGGCGGTGAACAGCAGCTGACCCTGGTGCTGGACGGCACTTCAGAGCGCCGGGTGCTGCAGCTGGACTGGCCGCAGGCGGTGGTCGGCCGCGAGGTGGGCGCCTTGCTGGCCGCCATCGGCCAGCGTGGCGACACCCTGCCGCTGCTGCAGACCTTGTACCGGCGCCTGGGCGAAACACTGGTGCATGCGGCGCAGGCCGCCCAGGCCCAGCGCCTGGTGCTGCACCTGGACGGCAGCCTGCGCTACCTGCCCGTGGCGGCGCTGCACGACGGCCAGCTTCACCTGGGCCAGCGCCTGAGCATCGAACACCGGTCGGCCGGTGCTGTCGGCTCGTCGGCGGTGGCAGGCGAGCCGCTCGCCCTGCGTGCGCTGGGCCTGACCCGCGCCGTGGCCGGCCGCAAGGCACTGCCCGGGGTGGCACGCGAGGTCTGTGCCATCGTCGACGGGCCCGTGCACGGCCTGGGGGCGGCGGGTTGCCAGCCGGGCCCCCGCGGCGTGGTGCGCGGCGAAGCCTGGCTGGACGAGCAATTCACCGCCGAACGCCTGGGTCAGGCACTTCGCGAACGCCCTTTGCAGACCACGTCGCTGCTGCACGTGGGCACCCATTTCGAGCTGCGCCCCGGCTCCATCGAACGTTCCAGCCTGCTGCTGGGCGACGGCACCGTGATGAGCCTGGCGCAGCTGGCCGGCCACAGCTTCAGCGGCCAGGCGCTGGTCACGTTGTCGGCCTGCGAAACCGGTGTCGGCGGCGCGCAAGGGGCCGACGGGCGCGAGGTGGAGGGTCTGAACATGACCATCCTGCGCCGCGGCGCGCAGGCCGTGCTGGCCAGCCTGTGGCGTGTGGACGATGCCAGCACCAGTGCGTTGATGGGCCACTTCTACCGCGAACTGCGCAGCGCACCGCCGCCGCTGGCGCTGCAGCGGGCGCAGCAGGCGCTGCGCGACAGCGGCAACTGGGCCTCGCCCTTCCACTGGGCCGGGTTCTACGTCACCACGGCCTTGCCCTGAGCGACGGCCGCGGCCTTGTCGTCACCGTCCCACAGAGTTCAACTGGAGGAACCTCATGCACCCGACACAGCCCGCTTCCGTGCCACGCCGCCGCCTTCTGTCGTGTCTCTTGCCGATGGGTCTGGTGACCCTCTGTCCGTCGTGGGCCAGCGCACAGGTTGCAGGCGCACCCGGTGTCGAGTTTTCGGCCTTGCTGCAGGCGGCGATGTTGCCGCCGAAGGCCAGCACGCCGCCGGCCTGGACGCAGTTCAATCTGCCGGGCATCCGCTGGAAGTCGGCTGCCCCGGTCGAGGCGCCACGGGCTTTCCTGCCCATCGGGCGGCTGTACCGCGAGGGCAGCCTGGTGTTGCTGGAAGGCGGGCAGCCGGCCTATGTGGATGGTCGCAAGCGCCCCGGGGCCTGGACTCTGAGCCTGCATGGCTCGGCACAAGGTGTGGTCGAGTGGCAGCTGAAGATGGCGCAGATGGCCGACGAGCCCGGCCCGGTCATCGAAGACCTGCAGAAGCAAGGCTTCAAGCTCAAGGCCCGCTGCGAACCTGATGGTGTTTCCAGCGGCGCCAAGGTCTGGATGCTGGGCCTGCCCGACAAGTCGCCCCTGGTGCTTCAGGACGAGTGGAGCGCCGGCAGCGCGGGCATGGCACGTGGCATCACCGTGCCCTACACACGCAGCCGCGTGGCCGAGGCCAAGTGCTTCTGACGGCAACCTGAAGCAGCCCTGACGTTCAGCGGCGCGCACCGTCTCCTGTGGCAACCCGGCGCATCTTCGCCGGGTCCACAGCCCACAGGAGGATCGACGATGCGCACCTTGAACCTTGTGTTGCCTTGGCCGCTGCCGGCAAGCACTTCGATGCTGGCGCTGTGCGCAGTGCTGGCTGCCTGCAGCAGCGAACCCTCTTCTGGCGACGTCGAAGCCGCGGTGCGTCAGAAGTTCGAGATGGCGCAGATCGTGGCCGCGGAAATGGCGGGCCAGAAGCTGGCCAAGGAATGGCAGACCACCGTGCACGCGGTGCGTGTCGTGGGCTGCAAGCCTGGCGAATCGAAGACGGTCTACACCTGCGACACCGAGATCGACATGACGGCTCCCTTGCTCGGCCGCAGCAAGCAGACGGTGCCACTGGTTCTGATCAAGGGTCCGCAGGGCTGGCAAATGGCGGGCTGAACCCCGTGATGCATGCCGCAGTTCGTCAACGATGCCGCTGAGGCGTCAACACAGGAGGCCCCTGATGGCACTCGTACTGAAGAAGTGGAAGATCGCAAGAACGGCCGATGCGCAAGGCAACTACGTGCACCTGGTCGGGCGCGAAGGCGGCCTGCTGGCGTGGTTGCTGTCGCTGCTGGGCATCGACCCCACGACCGAGATCGAGATCAAGGACAAGCTCGTCGTCTTCACCATCGGGTCGCTTGCCGGCCGCGAGAAACGGGTGATTCCGATCAACTCGGTCTGCTCGGCCTACTACGGCTACGAAAAGCCGTGGAAGATGGCGCTGGTGATCGGTGCGGTGCTGATGCCGCTGTTTTTCATCGGCCTGCTGGCCGGGCCGCTGTACTACTTCCTGAACAAGCAGTTGTCGGTGGGCGTGGTGGAAAACTCGGGTTGGAGTGGCAGCTTCGCGTTCAAGCGTTCGGTCATCGAAGGTCAGAACATCGACGAGAGCAGTGCCTACGAAGTGATCGAGGTGGTGCGCATGCTCGTCGAACGCAGAACGGCCTAGCAGCGACCTGGGTTCAGCCGTGTTTGTCGGCTTCCGAGGTGAAGGCGTCGGCGTAGAACTCGTCTTCGGGCAGTCCGCAGCTGTGCACGAAGTCGCGCTGCGCCGATTCCACCATCACCGGCGCGCCGCAGGCGTACACCTGGTGGCCTGACAGGTCGGGGAAGTCGGCCATCACGGCCTGGTGCACAAAGCCCGTGCGGCCGGTCCAGCCGTCGTCGGCCGAGGGTTCGGACAGCACCGGCACATAGCTCAGCTGCGGCATCTCGGCAGCGGCTTGTTGACACCAGTCGTGCTGGTACAGGTCCGACTGGCGCCGGCAACCCCAGTACAGCGTCACGGGCCGTGTCGAGCCCTTGTGCCGCAGCTGCTGGACAAGCGCCTTGATCGGCGCAAAACCGGTGCCACTGGCCAGCAACACCATGGGCTTGTCCGATGCCTCGCGCAGGAAGAAGCTGCCGAAGGGGCCTTCCATGCGCAGGATGTCCTTCTCCTTCATCGCCGTGAACACATGTTCGGTGAACTTGCCGCCCACCATGTGGCGCAGGTGCAGTTCGATGGCCGGCGGGCTGCCCAGTTCGTGCGGTGCGTTGGCCATGCTGTAGCTGCGTCGGTCGCCGTCGCGCAGGATGAACTCGATGTACTGGCCGGCGCGGTACTGCAGGTTCTGATTGGCCGGCAGTTGCAAGCGCAACACGGCCACATCGGGCGCCGGCTTGTCGATGCTCATCACGCGGCAGGGCATCTTCAGCACCGGGTATTCGCCGGCCCCGGGCACACTGCGCGCTTCGACCACGCAGTCGGTCTGTGGCGTGGCGCAGCAGGTCAGGATGAAGCCGGCTTCTTCTTCGTCCACCGACAGCGCCTTCAGCTGGTGGGCGCCGTGGATGACACGGCCTGCCACGAGCTTGCTCTTGCAGGAACCACACGCGCCGTCGCGGCAGCCGTAGGGCAGACCAACACCCTGGCGGATGGCCGCGGGCAGGATGGCCTCGTCACGTTGCACGTCGAAGCTGCGGCCGGCGGGTTGAAGGGTGATCTGGAAGGTCATTGAGCGGGCGAAACAAGGCGACATGGGGCCGCAAAAAGGGGCACGTAAACTGCGGTGGGCATTGTGCCCGTGGCCCCCCGGACCCGAGCCTGCACCCCCATCAAGGCCCTTGCGGCCTGCCGACCCTTCATGAGCCTGCCTGCCGCCCACTTGCGCCGCCCGACGTTGTTGATCATCGGCTGCGGTGACGTCGGCATGCGTGTGCTGCGCCTGCTGCAGCCGCGCTGGCGGGTGCTGGCGCTGACGTCGTCGCCCACACGCTGCCCTGTGCTGCGCGCTGCGGGGGCCGTGCCCTTGTTGGGCAACCTGGACGAACCGTCCACGCTCGGCCGCCTGGGCGGCCTGGCCGACGCCGTGCTGCACCTGGCGCCGCCACCCGGGCAAGGCAGCACCGACCCGCGCACACGGGCTCTGCTGGCTGCACTGGCCCGCGGCGGGCGTGTGCAGCGACTGGTGTATGCCAGCACGAGTGGTGTCTACGGTGACTGCGGCGGTGCACGTTTCGACGAAAGCCGTGCCGTCCAGCCGGCCACCGACCGCGCGCTGCGCCGGGTCGATGCCGAAACACAGGTGCGCTGGTTCGGCCGCCGCAGCGGCGCGCGGGTGAGCATCCTGCGCATCCCCGGCATCTACGCCACCGACCGCCCGGGCGGCCACCCGCGTGAACGCCTCTTGCGCGGCACGCCGGTGCTGGTGGACGAAGACGATGTCTACACCAACCACATCCACGCCGACGACCTGGCCCGCGCTTGCGTGGCCGCACTGCGGCGGGGCGCGCCGCAGCGCGTGTATCACGCCAGCGACAACACCGAGCTGAAGATGGGCCAGTACTTCGACCTGGCCGCTGCCTTGTGCGGCCTGCCGGCGCCACCGCGCATCAGCCGCAGCGAAGCGCAGCAGACGCTGGGCGCCATGCAGATGAGCTTCATGAGCGAGTCGCGCCGCCTCGACAACACCCGCCTGACACACGAACTGCGGCTGCGGCTGCGGCACCCCACCGTCGAGCAGGGCCTGCGCGCGGGCTGATCAGATGCCGCGGGGCCGGCGCAGCACCTGCGCGCGGTCGACCGACTGCAGCACCACGGTCTGCGCCCGGCCGCCACGTTCGATGTCCAGCCGCACGGCTCGTTCTGGCCCGCCGCCGGCCCACAGCGCCTTCCACAGCGGCGCCAGCGCGGCAACCGTGGTGCCGTCGATGCCGACGATGCGGTCGCCGGCGCGCAGCCCGGCCCGCTCGGCAGGGCTGTCGTCGCTGACCCGCAGTACACGCACCTGGTCCTGGAACTCGATGCAGTTCAGGCCCAGCCAAGCGCGGGTGCTGGCACTGGATGCACCGCGTTCGCGCAGTTCCTGCAGCACCGGCTTCAGCAGGTCCAGCGGCACGAACATGTTGCCGGGGCGCGGCGCTTGCCCGGCGGCTGCGGCATTGGGCAGCATCAGCGAGCCGATGCCCACCAGTTCGCCGCGGGCGTTGAACAGTGCGGCACCGCTGTGGTCACCGCGGGGCGGGCTGGTGAAGAGTGCACCTTCGATGTGGTATTCCCAGTAACCCGAGAAGTCACGTCGCGACAGCAACTGGGTCAGCGTCAATGCACCTTGCGCGCCGCCGCTGGCCGCGACCAGGGTTTCGCCATCGGCCAGCGCAGTCGAGTCGCCCAGCGGCACCGGCTCCAGCTTCAGCGGCGCCAGCGCCTGCACCAGGCCGAAGCCGGTGGCCAGGTCGTAGGCCAGGCGCCGGGCCGGGATGCGCCGGCCGTCGTCGTGCACGAGTTCGATGCTCTCGGCTTCCAGCACCAGGTAGCCGATGGTCAGCACCAGGCCGTCGTCGCCGATCAGCACACCCGAACCCTGGCGAACCGCGCCCAGCGTGGCGGCGGAGTGCGCACCTTCGACGGCCCGCACCTCCAGGCCCAGCACGGCTGCGCTGGCGCGTTCCAGCGCGCGCACCCGCTCCGGGTCGGTCTGCGCTCGAACGAGAGGAGCCGCCAGCACGAGCGTCAGGGCCACAAGGCCTGCCAGCCAGCGGGGATGCGATGGATTCGGACTGGGTCGCATCGTGGAGCCCTCCTGGAGGCCCAGCATGCCAAGCCTTGCAGACCCTCTTGATCTGAGGGCCAAGGCGGGCCCGGCTGTCAGCGGCGCCGGTTCGAGCCGAAAGGCGGCTGTTTGCGCCAGTAGCGGATCATCAGCCAGCCGCCGACCATGCCACCCAGGTGCGCAAAGTGCGCGATGTTGCCGCCACCCAGGCCGAACAGCGAATCCAGCAGGCCGGAACCGAGCAGCAGTTCGAGGCCGCCGAACAGGATGACGAAGGTGCGCGCCTTCATCGGAATGGGCGGGAACAGCGGCATGATCACGCGGTTGGGAAACAGCATGCCAAAGGCCAGCAGCAGCGCAAACAAGCCGCCCGACGCTCCCACGGTGGGTGTACGGGAACCGGTCAGCGAAGTGACGATGATCTGCGCCAGTGCCGCCGCCAGCACACCGGCCAGCAGGAACTGCCAGTAGCGCTTGCCGCCCCACAGCCGTTCGAGCTCCGAGCCGAACATCCACAGGCCCAGCATGTTGAAGAACAGGTGGCCAAAACCGCCGTGCAGGAAGGCATAGGTCACCACCTGCCAGGGCATGAAGTAGCCGCTGTTCAGCGGGAAAAGGGCAAACCAGGCCGACAGCGGCGCGATGAGCTGCAGGCAGAAGACCGCCGTGCAGGCGAGCATCAGGTTCTTGGTGATCGTCGGAATCGGGGGCATTCAGGCACCGGGTTCAAAGCGGGCGGCAGGTGGGCAAAAGCCCCAGGGCTCAAGGCCCGCCAAACCCGGATGGTGCCCTCGGCCAGACTCGAACTGGCACGCCTTGCGGCGGCGGATTTTGAATCCGCTACGTCTACCGATTTCGTCACGAGGGCAGCGGTGCCGTGAGGCACGCGTGAAGCATTGGATTATCACATGCACGCCTGTGCGGCCCGGGCGCCGCTGCCACAATTGCGGCCGCATCAGGAGCATTCATGAATCCATCGCCTGCCTACAAGACCCTGGAAGACGCCATTGGCGGCACGCCGCTGGTTCGGCTGCAGCGTCTGCCCGGGGCAAACGGTTCGGCCAGGGGCAACGTCATCCTGGGCAAGCTGGAAGGCAACAACCCGGCAGGTTCGGTGAAAGACCGGCCGGCCATCAGCATGATCCGCCGTGCCGAAGAACGTGGCGAGATCAAGCCTGGCGACACCCTGATCGAAGCCACCTCGGGCAACACCGGCATCGCGCTGGCCATGGCCGCTGCCATGCGCGGCTACCGCATGGTGTTGATCATGCCGGAGGACCTGTCCATCGAACGCGCGCAGACGATGAAGGCGTTTGGAGCCGAACTGGTGCTGACACCGCGCTCAGGCGGCATGGAGTACGCCCGCGACCTGGCCGACCAGATGGCGCGCGAAGGCAAGGGCCGGGTGCTGGACCAGTTTGCCAATGCCGACAACCCGCGTGTGCACTACGAAACCACGGGCCCGGAAATCTGGGCCGACACCGCGGGCCGCGTGACGCACTTCGTCAGCGCCATGGGCACCACCGGCACCATCACCGGCGTGTCGCGGTTCCTGAAAGAAAAAAGTCCGCAGGTGCGGGTTGTCGGCGCCCAGCCGGCCGAGGGTTCGCGCATCCCGGGCATCCGCAAATGGCCCGAGGCCTACCTGCCCAAGATCTACGAACCGGCGGGTGTCGATGAACTGGTGCTGGTGAGTCAGGCCGACGCCGAGGACATGGCGCGCCAGCTGGCCCGTGAGGAAGGCCTGTTTGCCGGCATATCGGCGGCGGGCGCCTGCTGGGTGGCCTTGCAGATCGCGCGCACGGTGGAAAACGCGACCATCGTCTTCATCGTCTGTGACCGGGGGGACCGTTACCTGTCCACGGGTGTGTTTCCGGCGTGAGTGCCGAAGCCCATCGGTGTCTGCAATCGGGATTTCGCCGCGCCCCTAGAATCGCACCCCATGAGCGACGTCAACCGAGAACTCGACACCCGTGGGCTGAACTGCCCGCTGCCCATCCTGAAGGCCAAGAAGGCCCTGGCCGAGATGGTCAGCGGCGAACTGCTGCGGGTGGTGTCCACCGACGCGGGGTCGGTGCGTGACTTTCAGGCTTTTGCCCGGCAAACCGGCAATGAACTGGTCGAGCAGACCACCGCCGGCGCCGACTTCATGCATGTGCTGAAGCGGCGTTGAGGCGTTTTGTCCTGGCCTGGGCAAGCCAGGGCCGCGGGGTTCAGAGGTTCAGGCCCTTCAGGAACTCGCGGAAGCCCGGGCCCAGTTGAGGGTGCGCCAGAGCCAGTTCGACATTGGCTTCCAGGAAACCCTCTTTGCTGCCGCAGTCGTAGCGACGGCCTTCGTAGCGATACGCAAACACCTTCTCGCGGCGCAGCAGCGAAGCAATGCCGTCGGTGAGCTGAATCTCGCCACCCACCCCACGCGGCTGGCTGGCAATCTCGTGGAAAACACCGGGCGTCAGGATGTAGCGACCCGCCACACCCAGGCGCGAAGGTGCAGCTTCGGGCGCCGGCTTTTCGACGATGCGGTTGACGTCCATCAGCCGCGAATTGACCTCGGTGCCGGCCACGATGCCGTAGCGGCGTGTGTGCTCGGGCGGCACTTCCTGCACCGCGATGATCGAGGCGCGCCACTCGTCGTACTGTTCCACCATCTGCTGCAACACGGGTTTGTCGTGCACCATCAGGTCGTCGGCCAGCAGCACCGCAAAAGGTTCGTTGCCCACCAGTTTCTGCCCGCACAACACGGCGTGGCCCAGGCCCAGGGCCTGCGCCTGGCGCACGTAGATGCACTCCATGTCGTCGGGCTTGACGCTGCGCACCACGTCCAGCAATTCTTGTTTGTTGGCCTGGGCCAGGGCCACTTCCAGCTCGTAGGTCATGTCGAAGTGGTCTTCGATCGGGCGCTTGTGGCGGCCGGTGACGAAGATCATCTCGCGCACGCCTGCCGCATAGGCTTCTTCCACTGCGTACTGGATCAGGGGCTTGTCCACCACTGGCAGCATCTCTTTGGGCTGCGCCTTGGTGGCCGGAAGGAAGCGGGTACCGAGACCTGCGACCGGGAAAATGGCCTTCTTGATGGGCATGGGCTTCAGAATGGGTTGCTTGAAGCCGATTCTGGCATGTGGACTCTCGCGTATTTCATGACACATTGCCGCCCGCCCCGATGGACGTGTTGATCGTCGAACCGGTGCACGACGACGTCCAGCAGTGGCTGGCCGGGCGCTACCTCGTGCGCCTGGCGCCCGAACTGGCCACCGAACCGATGGCCTTTCGCGCCGCGCTGTCCACCGCCCGCGCGGCCATCCTGCCGCCTTCGGTGACGGTGGACGCCAGCTTGCTGTGGCACGCGCCTCACCTGCGTGTGCTGGGGCGTGTGTCCGCAGGTGCCGAGAACATCGACCTCGACGCCTGCGCCCGGTCGGGTGTCGAAGTCGCCCGCGCCGGCAATGCCCCAGCAGCCGCAGAGGCCGAATTCGTGATTGGCGCGTTGCTGACCCTGCTGCGGCGGGTGCCCATCGTCAGCGACGACGGTCTGCTGGTCGGGCGCGAACTGGGCGGCAGCGTGGTCGGCGTGGTCGGCGTCACGCCGGCATCCGAATGCCTGGTGCGGCTGCTGACGGCCTTTGGCGCCCAGGTGCTGGGCTACGACCCCGGTCTGCATGCCAGCGACCCCGGTTGGGCGCGCAGCGGCTTCAGGCCGGTGGGCCTTCTGGAACTGATGCGGGACAGCGACGCGGTGTGTGTGCTGCTCACCCACTACGCGCGTTTCGACGGCCTCTTCGGCGAGCGGCTGCTGGCCGCGGCCAAGCCGAACCAGATCATCGTGAGCCTGGCCCACTCGGCCATCTTCGACGAAGCGGCGCTGGCCTGGGCCCTGCGGGAAGGCCCTTTGGCCGCCGCCTGGTTGGACAGCCTGGCCCCGGGTGCGCTGGACGCGGGCCGGCCGCTGCGCCACATCGACACCCTGCAGGTCACACCGCGTGTGGCCAGCACAACCCGCGAGTCGCGCCTGCGCAGCGCCTGGGTGGTGGCAGAGCGCATCGACACCGTGCTGCGCCAGGCGCAGCCGGTGCCCATCAGGCCACGGCCACCAGGCGGGCCCGCTGGTCCTGCAGGCGCGAAAGCGCCTGCCTGAAGTCGGCCAGTCGCGCGCGTTCCTGGTCGACCACGGCGGCCGGGGCGCGGGCGACAAAGCTCTCGTTGGACAGCTTGGCATCGGCCTTGACGATTTCGCCTTGCAGGCGCGCGATCTCCTTGTCCAGCCTTTGAGATTCGGCGGCCACGTCCACCTGCACATGCAGCGCCAGGCGCAGGCTGCCGCACACGGCCACCGGTGCACTCTGCGTGGCGGCGGCAAAAGCCGCTTCGTCGGCCGAAGGATGCACCTCGCCCAGCCGCGCCAGCGCCTGCAGCACCGGCGTGGCGCTGCGCACGAAGTCCTCGTCACCCATCGTCAGCAAGGGCACACGCTCGCCTGGCGACAGGCTCATCTCGCTGCGCAGGCGACGCACTTCGGCGGCCACGGCTTTCAGGCGTGCCATCCACTCATCGGCGGCCGGGTCCACTTTTTCCAGCTGCGCTTGTGGGTAGGCGGCGGTGACCACGCTGTCGGCTGAGCCCGCAGTCTTGCGGCCGGCCACGACGGCCACGGTTTCCCACAGTTCCGCAGTGATGAACGGGGCCACCGGGTGCAGCAGGCGCAACACGGTCTCCAGCGTGCGGATCAGGGTGCGGCGCGTGGCCCGCTGTTCGGCTTCGGTTCCCTGGGCGATCTGCACCTTGGCGATCTCCAGGTACCAGTCGCAGTACTCGTCCCACACAAAGCTGTACAAGGCCGTGGCCACGTTGTCGATGCGGTAGTCGGCAAAAGCCTGCGTGACGGCGGCCTCCACGCGCTGCAGTTCGCCGCTGATCCAGCGGTCGGCCATGCTGAAGCGCATGTAGCCGTGGAAAGGACCGCCGGGTTCACATTCCGCCTTGCTGTGTTCTTTCAGCCCGCAGTCCTTGCCCTCGCAATTCATCAACACGAACTTGCTGGCGTTCCAGAGCTTGTTGCAGAAGTTGCGATAGCCCTCGCAGCGCTTGGCGTCGAAGTTGATGTTGCGGCCCAGCGTGGCGTAACTGGCCATCGTGAAGCGCAGCGCGTCGGCGCCGAAGGCGGGAATGCCGGCCGGGAATTCCTTCTCGGTCTGCTTGCGCACACGCGGCGCGGTTTCGGGCTTGCGCAGGCCGGTCGTGCGTTTGTCCAGCAAGGGGCCGAGTTCGATGCCGTCGATCAGGTCCACCGGGTCTAGCACATTGCCTTCGCTCTTGCTCATCTTGTGGCCCTGCGCGTCACGCACCAGGCCGTGGATGTAGACGTCCCTGAAGGGCACCTGGCCGGTGAAGTGGGTTGTCATCATGATCATCCGGGCGACCCAGAAGAAGATGATGTCGAAGCCGGTGACCAGCACGCTGCTGGGCAGGAAGAGCTGCTGCTCCAGCGTCTTGTCGGGCCAGCCCAGCGTGGAGAAGGGCACCAGCGCCGACGAGTACCAGGTGTCGAGCACGTCTTCGTCGCGCTTCAACTCGCCGCTGTACCCGGCGGCCGCGGCACGTTCCCGTGCTTCGGCTTCGGAGCGTGCGACGAACAGTTCGCCGCCGGTGCCGTACCAGGCCGGGATCTGGTGGCCCCACCAGAGCTGGCGGCTGATGCACCAGTCCTGGATGTTGTTCATCCAGTGGTTGTAGGTGTTGACCCATTCACCCGGAACGAAGCGCACCTGGCCGCTGCTGACCGCCTGGCGTGCCTTCTCGGCGATGCTGGTGCCGTCGGCGGCGGCTTTGTTGACGGCCACGAACCACTGGTCGGTGAGCATGGGCTCGACGACCTGGCCGGTGCGTGCGCAGCGCGGCACCTGCAGGCGGTGTTTTTTGGTCTCGACCAGCAGGCCCAGCGCGTCGAGGTCGGCCACCACTTTCTTGCGTGCCACGAAGCGGTCCAGGCCGCGGTAGGCCTCGGGTGCGTTGTCGTTGACCTTGGCTTCGAGGTCGAGCACGCCGATCATCGGCAGGCCGTGGCGCTGGCCCACTGCGTAGTCGTTGGCATCGTGGGCCGGCGTGACCTTCACCACGCCGGTGCCGAATTCGCGGTCGACGTAGGCATCGGCAATGACCGGGATCGTGCGGCCCGTCAGCGGCAGCTGCACCTGCCGGCCGACCAGGGCGGCATAACGTTCGTCTTCCGGGTGCACCATCACCGCGGTGTCGCCCAGCATGGTTTCGGGCCGTGTGGTGGCCACCACGACCGAGCCGCTACCGTCGGCCAAGGGGTAACGGATGTGCCACAGGAAGCCGTCTTCCTCTTCGCTTTCCACCTCCAGGTCGGACACCGCGCTCTTCAGCTGCGGGTCCCAGCTGACCAGGCGTGTGCCGCGGTAGATCAGGCCTTCTTCGAACAGGCGCACGAAGGTTTCGGTGACGATGGTCGAGAGCTTCTCGTCCATCGTGAAGTACTCGCGGCTCCAGTCCACGCTGTCGCCCATGCGCCGCATCTGGTTGGTGATGGTGGCACCGCTGGTGGCCTTCCAGTCCCAGACCTGGGCGACGAAGTTCTTGCGGCCCAGGTCGTGGCGCGAAAGGCCGGCGTCCTGCAGCTGGCGTTCCACGACGATCTGCGTGGCGATGCCGGCATGGTCGGTGCCGGGCACCCACAGCGTGTTGAAACCCCGCATGCGGTGGTAGCGCGTCAGCGCGTCCATGATCGTCTGGTTGAAGGCATGGCCCATGTGCAGCGTGCCGGTCACGTTGGGCGGCGGCAGCTGAATGCTGAAGGACGGTTTGGCCGGGTCCAGCGTCGGCGCTGCAGCGCCGGCAGCCGCCCAGACGGGGCCCCAGCGCGATTCGATGGCAGCGGGTTCGAAGGACTTGGCAAGCTCGGTCATGATGGCGACAACATTCCAAAGGTGTCCTGCCCCGGTCGGGATCAGGACAAGGCGATACAAAAAGGGCTTGGTGCCTGGGGCAGACCGTGTCAACGCCAGTGCGTCGGCAGGGGTTTGAATTGTAGGTGGCAGGCCCGCCGGGCACGCAGGCGGTCTGCCGGCGGCCCGGCCTCACGATGGAGAACACGACATGGTCCGGAATTCCTGGTCTCGACGGCGCACTGCGCTGGGCGCCTGCCTGCTGCCCTTGGTGCTGGCGGCCTGTGGCGGAGGCGAAGACGGCAGCCCGCCGGCAACCGGCAACTGCACACTGCAGGAACACAAGACCTGGCTGGGCAACTACATGAACGATTGGTACTTCTGGTACCGCCTGTCCCCCCGCCCCGACGCCGCTGTCTACGCCAGCATCGAAGACTACTTCGACGCCTTGCTCTACACCGGCAGCAGCGCCGACTTTCCCAACGACCGCTACAGCGGCAGCCAGGCCACCGAGTCTTTCAACCGCTTCTACGGCGACGGCGCCACGCTGGGCTACGGCGTTTCGGTGGCGGCGCTGGAACTGGACCGCAACGGCAGCCTGCCACTGCACGTGCGCCACGTCGAGCCCCTGTCGCCCGCGGCACGTGCGGGTGTGCAGCGCGGCGACCGGGTGCTCACGATCAACGGCCGTCCGGTCAGCGAACTGATCGTGGCCGAGGACTTTGCCGCGCTCACGCCGGCAGAAGTGGGCAACAGCCTGGTACTGACCCTGTTGCGGGCCGGCGCCGAGCGAAGTGTCACCCTCTTGGCCGAGGTCTTCACGCTCAGGCCGGTCAGCGAAGCCACCGTCACCACCACGCCTGGCGGTCGACGCATCGGCTATCTGGCCGTCAAGGACATGATTTCGCAGGCCGAAGCGCCGCTGGAAACGGCGTTTGCCCGTTTTCGCGCCGAAGCCGTGCAGGACCTGGTGCTGGACCTGCGCTACAACGGCGGCGGCCTGGTCTCCACCGGCGCCACGCTGGCGTCCTATGTGGCGGGCTCGCGTGGTGCGGGCCTGAACTACGCCTCGCTGCTCTACAACGACAAACGTGCATCCAACAACCAGAGCTACGCCTTCACGTCGCGGCTGTCGGCGCTGAACTTGCCACGGGTGTTTGTGCTGATGGGGCGTCGCACCTGTTCGGCCAGCGAGCAGCTCATCAACGGTCTGCGGGGTGCGGGTGTCGAGGTCGTGGCCATCGGCGAAACCAGCTGCGGCAAGCCGGTGGGTTCCTTGCCCACTTCGGCCTGCGGACGCACCTACAGCGTCATCAACTTCGAAAGCGTGAACCAGCGCAACGAAGGCCGCTACTTCGACGGTTTTGCGCCCACCTGTGAAGTGGCCGAAGACTTCACCGCAGCGGCCGGCAGCAGTGCCGACCCCTTGATGTCGGCGGCGCGGAACGCAGCCGACACGGGCGTGTGCCCGGCGCCGGCTGCCTTGTCCGGTGGGCGCGCGGGCGCCTTGTCGGCGCAGCCTGCTCAGCGCCGCAGTGGCGCCGGCAGGCACCTGTTTGCCGAAGGTGATGCCGGTGTCGGTCAGGGCATGCTGCCGCGCTGAGCGGCTGAGCCTTCACATGAACAAATGCTCGCCCGCGTTTTCGCCGCCCAGGATCACGTAGTTCACCTTCTTCAGATCGGCCAGCACCTGGCCACCGGCGTAGCTGATGCTGCTTTGCACGTCTTCGCGCATTTCGCGCAGCGTGTCGGCCAGCGCGCCCTTGATCGGTTCGAGGATGCGTTTGCCTTCGACGTGTTTGTATTCACCCTTGTTGAAGTCTGAAGCGCTGCCGTAGTACTCCTTGTAGCGCCTGCCGTCGACTTCCACCGTGGCGCCGGGTGACTCTTCGTGGCCGGCGAACAGCGATCCCACCATCACCATCGCGGCGCCGAAGCGCACGCTCTTGGCGATGTCGCCGTGGTGGCGGATGCCCCCATCCGCAATGATGGGTTTGGTGGCCACGCGCGCGCACCATTTCAGCGCGCTGAGCTGCCAGCCGCCGGTGCCGAAGCCGGTTTTCAACTTCGTGATGCAGACCTTGCCCGGGCCCACACCCACCTTGGTGGCGTCGGCACCCCAATTTTCCAGGTCGATCACGGCTTCCGGCGTGGCCACGTTGCCGGCAATCACAAAGGCCTTGGGCAGGCGTTTCTTGATGTGCTCGATGGCCACGCGCACGCTCTCCGCATGGCCGTGGGCGATGTCGATCGTGATGTAGTCGGCACCCACGCCTTCGGCCGCCAAGCGGTCGATGACGGCAAAGTCGGCCGGTTTCACACCTGAACTGATCGACACGAACAGGCCCTTGTCGCGCATGCGCCGGGCGTAGGCCACGTTGTCCAGGTCGAAGCGGTGCATCACGTAGAAGTGGCCGCTGGCGGCCAGCATCTGGCTGATCGGCTCGTCGATGACCGTCTTCATGTTGGCCGGCACCACCGGCAGCTTGAAGCGGCGGCCGCCGAAATCAACTGAAGGGTCGCAGGCGCTGCGGCTTTCGACGCGGCATTTGCGCGGCAGCAGCAGGATGTTGTCGTAGTCGAAGATTTCCATGGTCAGGCTCCGGTGAAGGGTTGGCAGCACTTGACCTGGCGAGACCGGTGCGCAGTGTGCACCTCGACCGCAGCCAGAATTTGGGCCCGGTGGCAAATTCTACGCCGCAGGTGCTGGGCCTCAAGTTATGGGGTGGACGTCCGAAAAGGTCGTTCATGCCTGCCCGGTTCACCCCTTGCCCTGCCTGATGCTCAAAACCGTCGCCCAGTTTTTGCGCACCGCCTGGGGGGGGCTGCAGCCCAAGACCCCACCGCCGGCCGTCCCGGTGACGCCCACGGTGCCCGGGGACCTGGGTGGCGGTGCTCGCCAGCTGCTGCACCTGTTCGAACACTCGGCCAGCGGTTTGCTCACCTGCGACCGCAGCGGCACCGTGCTGCTGTGCAACCCGGTGGCCGCAGCCTTGCTGGCGTCCGAGCCCGAGGCGGTGTGTGGCCATCCCATCGAACGGTGGCTGGCGCCGCTGATCGACTGCAGCCAGCCTGAAAGCCCTTCGATGGTGTCCGGCCAATGGGAAACATTGGCCCAGCGCGCCGACGGCTCGGAGTTTCCGGTGGAGCTGACGGTCAGTGACGCCGTGCTGGACGGTGTGCGCCAGTTCATCCTGATCATGCGCGACATCACCGACCGCAAGCTCACGCAGGAAAGGCTGAGCTTTCTGGCCAACTTCGACAGCCTGACCGGCTTGCCCAACCGCGTGCTCTTTCGTGACCGCCTGTCGCAGGCCATGGCCCGTGCCCGCCGCAGCGGCGAGCCGATGGCGCTGATGTTCCTGGACCTCGACCACTTCAAGGTCATCAACGACAGCCTGGGCCATGCCGTGGGCGACCAGCTGCTGCGTCAGGTGGCCGAAGCGCTGAAGCACTGCCTGCGGGTGTCCGATTCGGTGGGTCGCGCCGGTGGCGGCGACACCTTCACCGTGTCGCGCCTGGGCGGCGACGAATTTACCGTCATCGCCGAGCACCTGGGCAGCGCGGAAGACGCAGCCCTGATCGCGCGACGAATCCTGGACGCGCTGGAAGCGCCCATCCAGCTGATGGAACACGAACTGCACGTGACGGGCAGCATCGGCATCTCGATGTACCCCACCGAGCGCATGGATCAGGACACCGACCTCGACGGCCTGGTGCGCCACACCGACATGGCCATGTACCGCGCCAAGGCCATGGGCCGCGGCACCTACGCCTTCTTCAGCGACGAGCTCAGCGCCGAGGTCGCAGCGCGGCTGATGCTGGAAAACCAGCTGCGCCGGGCGCTCGAGCGCCAGGAGTTCACGCTGTTCTACCAGCCCAAGGCCAATGTGCACACCGGCGAAGTGACGGGTGTCGAAGCGCTGATCCGCTGGCGCGCGCCGGGGCGTGGCCTGGTGCCACCCGACCGCTTCATCCGGGTGCTCGAAGACAGCGGCCTGATCCTGCCTGTGGGGGCCTGGGCCATCCGCACGGCCTGTGCCGAAATTGCCGCGTGGGACCGCGCCGGCATGCCGCCACTGACTTTGGCAGTTAACCTGTCGGCACGGCAGTTCCGGCAGCCCTACCTGGCGCGTTTCATCGAAGATGCGCTGACCGAGTCGGGCATCGACCCGCAGCGCCTGGAGCTGGAGCTCACCGAGAGCCTGCTGATGGAGGACAACGTGGCCACCAACAGCGTGCTGGCCGCGCTGGCGCGCATGGGTGTGCGGGTGGCGATGGACGACTTCGGCACCGGCCACTCTTCGCTGAGCTACCTGAAACGCTTCGACATCGACACCCTGAAGATCGACCGGTCGTTCGTCAGCGCCTTGCCCGACGACGCCGAAGACACGGCCATCGCCACCGCCATCGTCGCCATGGGCCACAGCCTGCACATGAAGGTGGTGGCCGAGGGCGTGGAAACGGCAGAACAGGCCGAGTGCCTGCGCCAGATGGGTTGCGACGAGATCCAGGGTTACCTGCTCAGCCGGCCACTGCCACCCGACGCCATCGTCGATTGGCTGAACCGCCGCCTGCAGGAACAGGCGCTGCGTGACTCGGCCTATGGCTGGACCGACAGCGGGCCGATGACCTTGCTGACGCTCGAATCGTTGGAGCCCTTCGAAGACACCGGGCCGATGCGCTGAGCCCGCACGTGAGGGTCCGGAAGGACCCGAACGGCTGGCGAAGGCCCCCACGCGATTTCACGCGTGTGGGCTGAGCCCGCACGTGAGGGTCCGGAAGGACCCGAACGGCTGGCGAAGGCCCCCACGCGATTTCACGCGAGTGGGCTGAGGCCCTCGGGCGCACCACAGGGCACGGCTCCTAGAATTGGGTCATGCATGAAGCCCCCGGTGCCATCGATTCCCGCCTGCTCCAGGGCCTGAACCCCGAACAACTGGCCGCGGTGACGCTGCCAGCCGTGCCTTCGCTGATCCTGGCCGGTGCCGGTTCGGGCAAGACACGGGTGCTGACGACCCGCATCGCCTGGCTCATGCAGACCGGCCAGGTGTCGCTGGGTGGTGTGCTGGCCGTGACCTTCACCAACAAGGCGGCCAAGGAAATGCTCACGCGGCTGGGCGCGATGCTGCCGGTGGCCGTGCGGGGCATGTGGATCGGCACCTTCCATGGCCTGTGCAACCGCTTTCTGCGCGCGCACTGGAAGCTGGCGGGCCTGAGCCAGGGCTTCCAGATCCTGGACAGCAGCGACCAGCTGAGCGCGGTCAAGCGGGTGATCAAGGCCATGCAGCTGGACGAAGAGCGCTTCGTGCCCAAGCAGGTGACCTGGTTCATTGCCGGCAACAAGGAAGAAGGCCGGCGCCCGCGCGATGTGGAAGTGCGCGACGAACAGACGCGCAAGATGGTCGAGGTCTACCAGGCCTATGAAGAACAGTGCCAGCGCGAAGGGGTGGTCGACTTCGCCGAGCTGATGCTGCGCACCTACGAGCTGCTGCGCGACAACGACGCGCTGCGTGAACACTACCAGCGCCGCTTCGGCCATGTGCTGGTGGACGAGTTCCAGGACACCAACCGGCTGCAGTACGCGTGGTTGAAGATGTTTGCGCCGCCGGGGGCGGGGCAGGGCGTGTTTGCCGTCGGCGACGACGACCAGAGCATCTACGCCTTCCGCGGCGCACGTGTGGGCAACATGGCCGACTTCGAACGTGAATACCGCGTGCAGCGCGTCGTCAAGCTCGAACAGAACTACCGCAGCAGCGGCCACATCCTGGACGCGGCCAACGACCTGATCAGCCACAACACGCAGCGCCTGGGCAAGAACCTGCGCACCGACGTGGGCGCGGGCGAACCGATCCGGGTGTTCGAGAGCACCAGCGACTTCGCCGAGGCGCAATGGCTGCTGGAGGAAGTGCAGCAGTTGCACCGCGGCGGCCTGGCACGCAGCGAGATTGCACTGCTCTACCGTAGCAACGCGCAGAGCCGGGTGCTGGAAAGTGCGCTCTTCAATGCCGGGATGCCCTACCGCGTCTACGGCGGCCTGCGCTTTTTCGAACGGGCCGAGATCAAACACGCACTGGCCTACCTGCGACTGCTGGAGAACCCCAGCGACGACACCAGCTTCCTGCGCGTGGTGAATTTCCCCACCCGCGGCATCGGTGCGCGCAGCGTCGAACAGCTGTCGGACGCGGCCCGCAGCAGCGGACGCAGCCTGGCGCAGAGCGTGGGAGCGGTGGCGGGCAAGGCGGGCACCAACCTGCAGGCCTTCGTGGCGCTGCTCGACGGCATGCGCACGGCCACGCAGGGCCTGACGCTGCGCGAGATCATCGACCACATGCTGCATCACAGCGGGCTGCTGGACTTCTACCGCACCGACAAGGAAGGCCAGGACCGCATCGAGAACCTGGAAGAACTGGTCAACGCGGCCGAGAGCTTTGTGACGCAGGAAGGTTTCGGCAAGGACGCGGTGGCGCTGCCGGTGGACGAGCAGGCCATCGCGGCCCAGCAGAGCACCACGCCCGATGTCGAAACCGGCGAGATCATGTCGCCGCTGGCCGCGTTCCTGACCCATGCTTCACTCGAAGCCGGCGACAACCAGGCGCAGGCCGGCCAGGACGCGATCCAGCTGATGACCGTGCACAGTGCCAAGGGCCTGGAGTTCGATGCCGTGTTCATCACCGGCATCGAAGAAGGCCTGTTCCCGCACGAGCAGAGCCTGAGCGACGCCGACGGCGTGGAAGAAGAACGGCGCCTGATGTACGTGGCCATCACCCGCGCGCGCAAGCGCCTGTACCTGAGCTTCAGCCAGACGCGCATGCTGCACGGGCAGACCCGCTACAACGTGAAGAGCCGCTTTTTCGACGAACTGCCCGACGCGGCCCTGAAGTGGTTGACGCCGCGCAAGCAGGGCTTCGGCTCGGGCTATGCGCAGGAATACCAGCAGGCCTGGCAGCGCGGCAGCGGCCTGAGTGGCATCGTCGGTGCCGGCCGTGTCGAAACACCCCCGCCGATGCGGCCCAGCGCGGCATCGACGCAAGCCTCACACGGGTTGCGGGTCGGCCAGACCGTGTTCCACAACAAGTTCGGCGAAGGCGTGGTCACTGTGCTGGAAGGGCAGGGTGCCGACGCCCGGGCCCAGGTGCACTTCGGTCGCCACGGCAGCAAGTGGCTGGCCCTGACCATCGCGAAGCTGACGCCGGTCGACGGCTGAAGCCCCGGAAGCTGCCATCCAGGCGTGACACGCCTGTGAAAGGCCTCGGCAGCGGCATGCATGCCGGGCCGGTGTTGGACGGCACAGCGGCAAGCCGCTAGCGTCTGCCGCCGTGGCACACACCAGCGCATCGCACCATCACCCGGGCCGCAGCCATCGTCGCCAATTGCGCTGGTGCAGCATCGGGCTGCTGGCCAGCCTGGCTTCGGTGGCAGCGGCACAGGACGCCCAGCGGGGCGCCGGCCTCTATCTTCGCCTGCCCGCCGCGGCGTCGAGTTGCGTCGACTGCCACGGCCCCGACCCGCTGGCCGACCGCAACCGGCTGCTGAACGCCGCGGCCGGTCCGGCGGCCATCGGACTGGCCATCAACCGAGCCGTGCCGATGGGCTTTCTGCGCGACATCCTGAGCGAAGCCGACCGCTTGGACCTGTCGGCCTACCTGGCGCAGGTGGCCGCCTTGAGTGGCGCCGAGCTGGTGATCTGGCCACGGGTGCTGGAGTTCGGGCGTGTGGGCGTGGGTTCAGTCATGCAGTCGCAGGCGGTCTGGGTGCACAACGCGGGCGCCACTTCGCTGCCTGTTGCCGTGGCTCTGGCGGGTGAAGGCTTCGAGTTCCAGCACGATTGCCCGCCCGAACTGGCACCGGGCCAGACCTGCCGGGCCCAGGTGGGACTCCGCACAGGCGAGTTGCGTCGGCTGGGGGCAGTGTTGCACTGGGACTGGGGCAATGGCCGGTCCCTGCCGGTGGGGGTGACGGGCCATGTGGATGCCGAGCCTTCGGGTGCAGCCGAATCCGGCCGCAGCCTGTTGCGGCTGCAAGGCCTGTCGGGGCAGACGGTCAGCGAGTCCTTCTCGATCGTCAATGCCGGCACCTCGGGCATGACGTTGGGCGCGTCTGCCCTCACCGGACCGGGCAGTGCTGCCTTCAGCCTGACTGGCAGTGGCTGCGCATCGGGCCTGTATCTCTTGCCTGGGCAGGCCTGCACCGTGAGGGTGAATGCCGTGCCGGGGGGCAGCAGCCCGCAGCGGGCCATGTTGCAGTGGCGCAGCGACGGGGCGCACCTGCCACCGATCCAGCTCGAAGCCGAGTCCACGGGGCTGCCACCCGTGGCAAGCCCACCGCCTGCCCCGCCGCCTGCACCCACGCCGCCGACTGCGCCGGTGCCCGCGCCGACGCCGCCGCCGACGCCAATGCCCACGCCTTCGCCGGCCCAGGGGTCCGGCGGTGGCGGAGGTGGTTGTGCGGTCGCTCTGTCGCCCGGCGACCGCGACCCGCTGTTGCCGGTGTTGCTGTTCGCCTCGGCGCTGCTGATGTGGCGCCGGGAACTGGCCGCATCGGCCCGTCGGGTTGCTGCCTGCGTCAGCCCGGGTCGGGCCGTGTGAACGCGTCGTCGTCCACCTGCACCGGCGTGCCGCCGAAGCTGTCGTTGAAGGTGAACAGCAGCGAGATGTAGAACACGGCCGAAAACATCAGGCCGGCCGGCAGGCCGATCAGGCCCACCAGCTGCTGCAGCCCCAGCAAGCTGAGCAGCAGCGCGGTGCCGACGCCGAACACCACCATCACCACGATCCAGCCCATGGCATAGACAAAAAAGGCGCCCTTGCAGCGCCACAGCGCCACGGTGCTGGAAAACAGCGCCTGGGCCACGCTGTGGCCACCCCAGTGCACCAGCGCCGGGGCGTGCCAGAAGGGAATCGACAGCGCCACGCCCAGGCTCACGCCCAGGAACGCGCCGGTGGCCACGCCGGGTTCGGCCAGGATGGCGTCGATCTCGGCCTGCGCCGCTTCGCCCTTGGGCAGCAGCAGCTGCAGGCGACTGAAGGCGCTGTCGGACACCGTGTCCACCAGCACCAGGATGAACACCACGGCCACGCCATAAATGGCACACAGGATGAGCAGCGCGCGCCGCCGCTTGGCGTCGGTGCGCAGTGGCTCGATGTACTGGCGCGGGTGCACCGGTCCGTCCAGCAGCGCCGACTGGCTGGCGACCATGAAACCCAGGCTCAACAAGGGCAGGGCCATCATCTGCACCACGCTGCCCAGCAGCGGCACCAGGCTGACCAGCAGCGCGCCAAACAGGAAAACCGCAAACAGCGCGGTGAAAGCCAGCGGACGGCGCATGTACAAACGCCAGGCGTCGGCGATCCAGCGGGCGCCGTGGGACGCGTTGACGGTCTTCAGTGACAGTGCCATGGAGGGGAGTGGATCAGACCGGTGGATGCCAGGGGTTGGCGATGCGTGAGCGCAGCACACGTTCGAAGTGGCCGGGGTCCTTGGGCTGCAGCAGCGCGGCGCTGCGGGGCAGGTGCCAGTCCCACAGGCGGCTGATCCAGAAGCGCAACGCGGCGGCCCGCAGCAGCGCCGGCAAGGCGCGCACTTCGCCGTGGCTGAAGGGCCGTTCCTGGTGGTAGGCCTGCACAAAAGCAGCCGCGCGCTGGTCGTCGAGCGCGCCGCTGTGCAGGTCGGCACACCAGTCGTTCAGGCACACCGCCACGTCGAACAGCAGCATGTCGGTGCCGGCGAAGTAGAAGTCGAAGAAACCGCAAAGCCGGTCTGGCCCGGCCGTGTCGTCGAACATCACGTTGTCACGGAACAGGTCGGCATGGATGGGCCCGCGTGGCAGCGCCTGACCGGCCGGCGAAGCCGCCAGGTGCTGCTGGAAGGCCAGTTCTTCGTCCAGCAGCAGCGCCTGGGTGTGGGCGAGGTGGGGGCGCACGGTCGGCGCGGTCTGCAACCACCAGTCCAGGCCCCGCAGGTGCGGCTGCTGCGGCACGAAACTGGCGCCGGCCAGGTGCATGCGCGCCAGCATCTGCCCCACCTGGGCGGCGTGTTCGGTGTCGGGCAGCAGACGGTGGCTGCCCGGCAGGCGCGTGACCACGGCGGCCGGCTTGCCCGCCACCGGGTGCACCAGCCCGCCGTCGGCGCCCGCCTGCGGCGCCGGCACGGGCACGCCATGGGCGGCCAGGTGCTGCATCAGCTGCAGGTAATAGGGCAACTGCTCGGCGGGCAGGCGTTCGAACAGCGTCAGCACCCATTGCCCGCGCACCGTGCTGGCGTAGTAGTTGGTGTTTTCGATGCCCGACCGAATGCCTTGCAGGTCGGTCAGCGCGCCCAGCCCCAGGCGCTGGAACAGCGCGTCGGCCTCGTCGAAACCGACTTCGGTGTAAACCGCCATCTTGCGGTCTAGAAAGAGAAGATCGACCAGGCGTGCCGGCCGGCGTTGCCACGGCCCTGCGAGGGGTCGCGCCCGGCGGGAGCCACCATGATCTCGTAGGCCCGCACCTGGCCGAGCTTGCTCTGCACGGTGATGCGCTGGGCAGCGCCGCCGCGGCGCGCGTCGCGCACTTCTTCGATGCGCACGCCGTCGTCCTCGATCACCACGACATGGGGCTGGGCCTTCGTGGACGCTGCTACTGCCGACGCCGCCGATTCGGGTGTTTGAGCCGAAGCCAGCACGGGCGGAACAGGGGCCTGGGCCCAGGCGCCGACGGTGCAGGCCAGTGTCAGGCACAGGCTGGCAGCGGCGCGGTGGAAAAAGCTCATCTGCGGGATTCTACGCAGCGCGCCAGGCGCCGAGCCCGCGCGCCACAATCCCCGCATGAGCGACGCAAAAACACCCGGATTGATGCTGCTGGTCGACGGTTCCAGCTACCTGTACCGCGCCTACCACGCCATGCCCGACCTGCGCAGCAGCGACGGGTTCCCCACCGGTGCCTTGCACGGCATGGTGGCCATGATGAAGTGGCTGCGCGACCGTTTCCCGGCAGAACACGCGGTGTGTGTCTTCGATGCCAAGGGCCCCACCTTCCGCGACGACTGGTACCCCGAATACAAGGCCCAGCGCGCGCCCATGCCCGACGCGCTGCGCCAGCAGATCGAGCCCATCCACGAGGTGGTGCGCCTGCTCGGCTGGCCGGTGCTCGAGGTGCCGGGCATCGAAGCCGACGACGCCATCGGCACCTTGGCCCGCGTGGCGGCCGCCGGTGGCCACCAGGTGCTCATCAGCACCGGCGACAAGGACCTGGCACAACTGGTGACGGCCGACGTGACGCTGATCAACACCATGGCCAAGCCGCCGGAGAAACTGGACATCGAAGGGGTGAAAGCCAAGTTCGGTGTGCCGCCCGATCGCATCATCGACTACCTCACACTCATCGGCGACACGGTGGACAACGTGCCCGGTGTCGACAAGGTGGGCCCGAAGACCGCGGCGAAGTGGATCGCCGATTTCGGCAGCCTGGACGGTGTGATCGCCGCGGCCGACAGCATCAAGGGCGTGGCCGGCGAAAACCTGCGCAAGGCGCTGGACTGGCTGCCCACCGGGCGCAAGCTGATCACCGTGGTGACCGACTGCGATCTGCTGGGCCAGGTCGACGGCTGGCCGGCGCTGGAAGCGCTGGCGCTGCGGCCCGAGGACCGGCCCGGCCTGCTGGACTTCTATCAGCGTTACGGCTTTCGCACCTGGCGCAAGGAACTCGAAAGCGCTGCCGTGGTGGCGGGTCAGGTGCCACTGCCCACGGACAGGGGCGACCTGTTCGCCGAGCCTGCCCCCGCACTGGCACGCGACTACGAAACCGTCACCACCTGGGACCGTTTCGACGCCTGGCTGCAGCAGGTGCAGGCCGCGCCCCTGGTGGCCATCGACACCGAAACCGACAGCCTGGACCACATGCAGGCACGCATCGTCGGCATCAGCTTCGCCACCGAACCGGGTCGCGCGGCCTACATCCCGCTGGCGCACAGCTACCCCGACGCACCCGAGCAACTGCCGCTGGCCGAGGTGCTGACACGGCTGCGGCCGTGGCTGGAAGATGCCAAACGTGCCAAGCTGGGCCAGAACATCAAATACGACCTGCACGTGTTTGCCAACGCCGGCATCACGGTGCAGGGTTACCTGCATGACACCATGTTGCAGAGTTATGTGCTGGAAGCGCACCTCAAACACAGCCTGGAGTCGCTGGCCGACCGCCACCTTGGCCGCAAGGGGCTGAGCTACGAAGACCTGTGTGGCAAGGGCGCCAACCAGATTCCCTTTGCCCAGGTCGACGTGGCCCGCGCCACCACCTACAGCGGCGAAGACAGCGAGATGGCGCTGCAGGTGCACACCAAGCTGTGGCCCGCTGTCGAAGCCGACCCCGGCATGCGGTTTGTCTACGAGCAGATCGAGATGCCGGTCAGCGTGGTGCTGGAACGGGTGGAGCGCCACGGCGTGCTGATCGACGCGGCCGTGCTGGCGCGCCAGAGCCAGGCACTGGCCGAACGCATGGTGGCGCTGGAGCAAGAGGCCTACGGCATCGCCGGCCAGCCCTTCAACATGGGTTCGCCGAAGCAGATCGGCGACATCCTCTTCACCAAGCTGGGCCTGCCGGTGAAGAAGAAGACCGCCACCGGCGCGCCCAGCACCGACGAAGAGGTGCTGGCCGAACTGGCCGCCGACTACCCGCTGCCGGCGCGCATCCTGGAACACCGCAGCCTGGCCAAGTTGAAGGGCACCTACACCGACAAGCTGCCGCTGATGGTGAACCCGGCCACCGGCCGGGTGCACACCAACTACGCTCAGGCGGTGGCGGTGACGGGGCGGCTGAGCAGCAATGACCCGAACCTGCAGAACATCCCCATCCGCACCGCCGAAGGCCGGCGCGTGCGCGAGGCCTTCATCGCACCGCCGGGTCACGTGATCATGAGCGCCGACTACAGCCAGATCGAGCTGCGCATCATGGCCCACATCAGCGAAGACCCGGCGCTGCTGCGTGCTTTCGAACGCGGCCTGGACGTGCACAAGGCGACCGCCAGCGAGGTGTTCGGCACGCCGGTGGAAGAGGTCAGCAGCGAGCAGCGGCGTTACGCCAAGGTCATCAACTTCGGCCTCATCTACGGCATGGGTGCATTCGGCCTGGCCAGCAACCTGGGCATCGAACAGAAGGCGGCCAAAGCGTTCATCGACAAGTACTTCCAGCGTTTTGCCGGCGTCAAGCGCTACATGGAAGACACCAAGGCCGGTGCGGTGCAGAAGGGCTACGTGCAGACGATGTTCGGCCGCCGCATCTACCTGCCCGAGATCAACGGCGGCAACGGCCCGCGCAAGGCCGGCGCCGAGCGCCAGGCCATCAACGCGCCGATGCAGGGCACGGCGGCCGACCTCATCAAGCTGGCGATGATTGCCGTGCAGAAGGCGCTGGACGAAGAACAAAGGGCCACGCGCATGGTGATGCAGGTGCACGACGAACTGGTGCTGGAGGTGCCCGATGCCGAACTGGCCTGGGCCAAGGAAGCCATTCCGCGCCTGATGGCGGGCGTGGCGCAGATGAAAGTGCCGCTCTTGGCCGAGGTGGGCATCGGCCCCAACTGGGACCAGGCTCACTGAAATGGGCCTCCAAGCCGCATCCAGGGCTTTGCCGGCTGCGTGCAGAATCGCAGCCTTTGCTGGCCGAGGAAGACCCCGTGGACCTGAAAGTACCGATCACCGTCACCGATGAACTGTCAGACGAGGTGATCACCGCCACCGCGCTGCTGAACCTGGCCAGCGGCGAGATCCACCGTGTGGAGTACGTCGACTACGACGCCGATACGCAGGGCTTCCCTTGGGAAAGCGATGACTACGAGTTCACCAGCGGCGTGCTGTCCAACAACGGCAAGGACGTGGAGTTCAGCGTGCACGTGAACAAGACCACCGGGCAGTACTCGGTCAGCGCCACCGAACTGCTGGAAATCAAGGTGCGTGCCGCCGCACTGTTTGCCGGCGTGGCGCCGAAGGACATGCTGGCCAAGGCCGAAGGCGCTGCGGCGCCCGGCACACCACGCGGGCCGGGGCGGCAAGGGCCGCTGCACTAGGCCGGCGCTCGCGGGCGCCCGCCCACGGGACCACCCGCATGGCGGGGCGGCGACAGCCGCCGTTTGACGCAGAGCCGCCGCTTATCATGATCCGGCATCATGGAAGAGCGCGCTGCCACCCTTCAACTGCTGGGGCCGCCGCGTGCGCGCTTGGGCAGCGTCGAGTTGCGTTTCCCCGACCGCAAGGGTGCGGCGCTGTTGGCGCTGCTGGCGCTGGACGGGCCGGCCACGCGCGCCCGCATCGCCAGCCTGTTGTGGGACGAACAAGCTGACAGCGACGTGCGTCGCAACCTGCGGCGCACGCTGCACCGCATGCGCGATGCCGGCTTCGATGCCTTGCTCGATGCAGGCGGCGACACCCTGGCGCTGCGTGCCGGCGTGGCCATCGACAGCGTGGCCTTCGAGGCCGCCTGCGCAGGGGGTGAACATGAGGCAGCCGTGGATCGCTACCCAGCCGCGCTGCTCCAGGGTTTTGAGGTTGGGGGTGCGCCAGCCTTCGACGATTGGCTGTCGGCGCGGCGTGATGCGCTGGCGCAGCGCTGGCGCGCCAGTGCCGAGCAGCTGTGCGACAGCCTTCGCGCCCAGGGTCAGCCGCGTGCTGCACTCGCCCTGGCGGGCCGTCTGCTGGCCGCCGACACGCTGCACGAGGCGCACTACCGGCGTGCGATGAGCCTGCACGCCACGCTCGGCGAACGCGAGGCGGCGCTGGCCGTCTACGAACGCTGCCGCAAGGCACTGGGGCGAGAACTGGGCTTGCGGCCGCTGCCGCAGACGGTCGACCTGGCCGAGCACATCCGCAGCGGCAACTTCGAGGCCGCGCCGCGGCCCACGGCAGCAATGGCTGCAAACAGCGAGCCGGTCGCGGCCGACACGCCTGCAGCCGTGGTGCTGCCGCAATTGCAAACACTGCCCGCCACCGCGCCGCTCGTGGGCCGTGAAGCCCAACTCGCCGCCGTGCTGGCGTCGCTGCGCCGGCACCGGCTGACCTTGCTGGCCGGCGTTGCCGGCATCGGCAAGTCGCGCCTCTTGCACGAGGTGCTGGCGCAGGCTGGTGGTCTGGTGCGGGTGCACGACAGCCGCATCAGCGACCGCCATGTGCCCTATGCCGCCGTGGTGCGCTGGCTGCGCGCCGGCCTCACGCCGCAGGCACTGTCTGCACTGGGCAGTGGCGTGCGGGCCGAGCTGGCCCTGCTGTTGCCAGGCCTGGGCCCGGCGCCGGCGGCCCTGACCTCGGACACCCAGCGCCTGCGCCTGTACGAAGCCCTGCGTGAGGCCTGGGAGCAGGCCTTTGAGCCGGGCACGCTGCACGCCTTTGACGACTGGCAGTTTGTCGATGCAGCCAGCGCGCAGTGGTGGGGCTGGTGGTTGGGGCAGGCGCAGGACAGCAGCGGCCGTGCTGCGCCGGTGCTGGTGAGCGAACGCCCCGGCGAAGCCCTTGCCGAGACAGCGCAAGTGCTGCTCGAGGCACTGGCCGTCGATGGCGCTGCGACCGTTCATGTGCAGCCGCTGTCCGGTGAAGCCGTCTATCAGCTGGTGCAGTGCCTGTCGGCCACCCAGCACCCGCAGCGTTTTGCGCACCGGCTCTGGCAGGCCACTGGCGGACACCCCTTCTACCTGCTGGAGACGCTGCAGCACCTGCTGCAGTCGGCGGTCATCCGCGTCGATGAACGGGGCCAGTGGCACACACCCTTCGATGACAACACCGACGACTACCACGAGCTGCCGGTGGCGCCCTCGGTGCAGGCGGCGGTGATGCTGCGGCTGCAGGCGCTGGACGAAGCCACGCGCCGCCTGCTCGAAGCCGCCAGCCTGACAGGTGACGACTTCTCGCTCGCGCTGGTCAGCGGCGCCACCGCACTTGACGAGTGGGAGGCGGTGCATGCCATCGAAGCCGCGCTGCACGCCCGTGTGCTGAGCCGCGTGACTGTGTCCAAGCCCGACAACGCGCCCCAGGAGCGGCGGCGCAGCGGCCGCTTCCGTTTCGAGCACGACCTGTTTGCGCAGGCCGTTTCGGCATCGCTGTCGGCCGAACGCCGTGCGCTGATGCACCGCGCGCTGGGCTTGCGGCTGGCGCAGGAAGGCGCTGCGGCGGCGCGTGTGGCCGAGCACTTCGATGCGGCGGGTGACACCGTGGCAGCCTGTACCTGGCACCTGCGGGCGCTGGATGCCGCACAGCGCCGCCTGGTGCCGGCCGACATGCTGCTGCACGCCCAGCGGGTGCGGGCGCTGGCCGCTGACGATGCGGTGCGTGTGCGCGCCTGGCTGGCGCAAGCCAAGGCGCTGTACCTGCGTGCCGACGCCAATGGCGGCGCCGCCGCCACGCAGCAGGCGGCCGAGCTGACCACGCCCGGTCATCCGCTGGACCTGCGCGTCAGTGTGGCCGCAGCGCAGGCGCAGAGCTTGACGGCGGCCAATCGACCGGCCGACGCCCTGCCGCACCTGAGCAACTTGCTGGGTGAGGCCGCGCTCGACGGTCACCAGCGGGCACGCCTGTTGATCAGCCGCGGCAGCTGCCTGCGCACCCTCGGCCGCGGCGCGGCCTCGCAGGCCGATCTGGACGAGGCGCTGCGGTGTCTGGGCGACGAGCCCAGCGTGCTGCTGGCCGACTTGCTGGACGACCTGGCGCGCAACGCGATCACCGCTGGGGATTTCGCGACGGCGCACGGGTTTGCGCAACGCAGCGCCCAGGTGGCCGAAGCCAACGGCAGCCAAGCGCAGATGGCCGCGGGCTTGACGATGTGTGGTGTGTCGCTGCTGATGCGAGGCCACTTCACCGAGAGCGTGCTGTCGCTGGAGCGTGCACGTGCCATTGCGGCACGCGAGGGGCTCGTTGCACACGAACGCGGCGCAATCCTGAACCTGGCCTCTGCCTGGCTGGCGCTTGGCGAACGTGCGCTCGCGATGGCCGCGGTGGATGCGGGTTTTGCACTGTCACGCCACTTCGCCAGCCCGGCAGAAAAACAAGCCTTTGCCGAAGCGCGTTACCAATGCCGCGTGGATGCGGGCGAACTGGGCGCCGCATTCGAGGGGCGCGACCAGGTGATCGAAGCCAGCCTGGCGCTGAGCGACATCGATCGGCGTGTTTCCGGTCTGCTGGTCACGCTGGACCTGCCACTGACCTTGGACGACGCCGCCGGCGGGCTGGCACCGCTGTCGGCGGCCCTGCATTCGATGGAAGTCGATGGTGCACAGAGCGCACCCGAACACCTGGCCATGACACATGCCAAGGCGGCTTGGCATGCGCTGGTGGCGGGCCAGCTTGGCACGGCTCGGGGGCACCTGGCGGCAGCCGGTGCTGCGCCTCGGGCACGGCCTGAATCGCTGGCCTACGTGGCCTATGTCGAAATCCAGTTCGCACTGGCACAGGGCGACTTGGCACGTGCCCGTGCCGTGCGACAGGCCTTCGCCAAAGAGGGCGTGAGTGCCGAGGTCTGGGCCTTGGTGCTGAGTGCAGCGCTGCGTGTGCCCGACAACAGCGAAGCCGCGGATCACTGGGCGGCCTTGGCCCACGAGGCGCTGTCGGGCAACACCTTGCCCGCGCTGAGCACGCTGCTCGTGATCGATGCGCTGGGTGCACCGCTTTCGCCGGAACACCAGGCTCGCGGCGAGCAACTGGCCGAGTCGCTGCGCGGCAGCCTGCACGCCAGGCCACACGAGCAGACCTTGTTCGCGCGCCGCTTCGTGCGCTGGCTGCGCGGCTCCTGATCCCCCACGTTCGAAGGGCATGCCCCGACCTGGGACGCTGCCACCGCCCCGGCTTTGGGACGCCTTTGCAACGCCGGCCCCGGCACCCTGCCGGGCATGCCGTTCCCACCCGATCCTGACGAGGGGCCCGCACCGCAGCGTTTCGAGCTGACGGTGCAGCCTGCCTCTGCGCTGCAAGCCTGGCACGCGCGGCTGTGCAGCGCAGACGGCGAGCACTTCGAGTTTGCAAGCCCGATCGAGCTGCTGCGCCACCTGGCGCAGCTGGGTGAGCACCAACCGCCACCGGGACACCTCAGATGAATCAGAAACACCCAGGAGCCACGACCATGCCTCATCCCCAATGCACTGTCCGCGCCGGCCGCCGGTACACAGGCCAGCGTGTGGCTGGCATGGCCACGCTGCTGGCGCTGCTGGGCGCGACCTTGACCGCTTGCCACCTGGGCAACGACGAGGAGATGGCCGTCGTCGAACCGCCGCCCGCCGCCGGCAACACGGTGCCAGTGGCCGCTTTCACCGGGCCCACCAGCGTGGCCACTGGCGCACCGGCGGCACTGGACGCCAGCACCAGCGCCGATGCCGATGGCGACACGCTGACCTATGCCTGGGACTTTGGTGACGGCGTGCGCGGTGGCGGACGTCAGATTGCGCACGTCTACGCCGAGGGCGGCAGCTACGCGGTGACGCTCACCGTTTCCGACGGTCGCGGCGGGCTGCACACCGTGCAGCGCAATGTCAGCGTGACGCCCGAGGCCGCAGCGGTGGCCATGGTGCAGACGCTGGCTGTCGTGCAAGGCACGGACGGTGCGTTGCTGGCCGGCGTGACCGTCAGCACCACCACCGGCAGCGCCGCCAGTGCCAGCACCGACGCACAGGGCCGCGCAACGCTGGCCACCGGCACCGGCGTGGCGGTGAACCTGAAGTTCAGCAAGGCCGGTTATGCCGACCAGTTCAAGAATGCATCCTTGCCTGCCGGTGCGGACAGCGGTTACCTGGAAGTGACGATGCTGGTGCGTGAGCCTGCACAAACCCTGGTCGACGCCGCAGCGGGTGGCACGCTCACCGGCCGGCACGGCGCCAAGGTGGTGCTGCCACCGAACGGCCTGGTTGATGCGGCCGGCAACCCGGTGGCAGGTCCGGTGCAGGTGAGCATGACCCCGGTTGATGTGGCTGCCGACTTGGCCGCCTTTCCGGGCCGCTTCGCCGCCGTGCGCACCAATGGCGACCAGGGCCTGCTGCTGAGCTACGGCACGGTGGAGTTTGTGCTCTCGGCCGCCAGCGGCCCGGTGCAACTGGCCAACGGCCAGCGGGCGACGATCGAAATCCCGATCTACCGCAGCCTGCGCAAAAACGGCACGCCGCTGGCGGCCGGCGACAGCTTCCCGCTGTGGTCGCTGAACGAGCGCACCGGTGGCTGGACCGAAGAAGGCACCGGCACGGTCGTCGCTGCCGATTCACCCAGCGGCTTTGCGCTGCGCGCCGAGGTCCAGCACTTCTCTTGGTGGAACCACGATGACTTCGACTTTCCCCCGGCACGGCCCAAACCCCGCTGCCTGGTCGACACCAACGCCGACGGCGTGCTGGAGGACCTGACCGGCACGGGCCACTGTTGGCATGCAGGCACCGGCCCTGAGCAACCGGACAACGGCTTTTCCTCGAGCACCGGTCGCGCGCAGGCCTTGCGAAGCACCAGCGCTGCTGCGCAACAGCCGCTGACGGCCACTGCGCTGGACGTGGAGCCTCGCACCCGCATCGTGCCCGCCTTTGGCGCCTGGGCATCCACGCCAGTGAACGGCGGTGTGGTGCTGCCGATTCCGGCCGACATGAACGTCACCTTCCGCTCCACGGCGATGAACGGAGCGCTCTTCGGCGTGAAGGTCGTCAACCTCGGACCCGATGTCGAGCAGGACGTGGACATCGTCTTGGCACCCGTGCAGAACAACCCCGGTTCGGTGGCGATCACGCTGCCCCACGCCGACAACTACCGCGTCAACCGCAACGGCGAAGTGGACCGTTTCACCTTCGCTGCCGAGGCGGGTGCCTCGTACCAGGTCAACGTGAGCGCGACACGCGGCGGCACGCTGACGGGCGCGGTGCGGGTGCTGGCGCCTGGCGGTGCACAGCTCAATGGCGGCAGTTTCGTCACGAGCGGTTTTGTCGGCACGGCCTCGTCCGCCAACGCCGGCACGGTGACGGTGGAAGTCACGGCCGATGGCAACGCACCCGGGGCCTACCGCATCCAGGTGCAGCGCCTGGCCGCCAGCACAGGCTGCGCCGCTCCGACCGTGCTGGCGCTGCCCGGCACGGCGGCCAACATCGGCATCCCCGGCAATGGCGGCTTGCGCTGCGTGAACCTGACACTCGCCGCCGACGATGTGCTGGAAATCAAGAACGTGCAGAACCTGTCGGCCGAAGGCACGGTTGTGCTCATCAGCCCCAGCGGCGTGCAGGTGGCCAGCGACGTCTATGGCAGCGGCCCGTTCGACGCCATGCTGCTGCGCGCAGCCATTGCCGAGGCCGGTGTCTGGCGCCTGGAGATGAGCAACCTGCGCACCACCACCGGCACCATCGTCGGCTTGCAGGCGCAGCGGCTGGCGGTGGCCGGCACGCTGGGTGCCCCTGACAGCGTGGCCTTCAGCGCAGCGGCCGGCGTTGATACCGAGCTCTTCTACCTCATCAAGCCGCAGGTGCCGCGCAGCCAGCTCGCGCTGGTGCTCGACGGCAAGGGCCTCCAGCAGGCTGCCCGTGTCTACCCGCAGGTCACGACCTTTGGCGACAGCGAAGTGCGTGCCCGTGTGGTGCCGGTGGTGCCCGGGCCGACACACCCGCTGGTGCAGGTGTACCGCACGACGGCGGGGTCGGCGTGGAACTTCGTGCTGTCCACCGCCGATCCGACGCCCCTGGCGCTGGACAGCGACATCACCGTCAGCACCGCCGCCACCCAGGGCGGGCTGGCGGCGGTGTACGTGTTCAGCGGCACGGCCGGACAACGGATCACCGTGGGGCGGGTGGGCGACGGCACCACACGGCCGACCATCGAAATGGGCGCACCCGTCACCGGCGCCAGGCTCGTGGTGGGCACGCTGGGTCGCATCTACACGCTGCCGACGACGGGCAACTACACACTGGGCTTGAACAACTCGGCCGACAGCGGCGGCACGATCACGCTGCGGGTCAACAACCTGGCCGCTGCAGACAGCATCACGCTCGGGGGCGCTCCGGTCGAGCGCAGTGTGGATCTGGCGCTCGGCGAGGTCAGGCGTTTTGCCTTTGGCGCCACGCAGGGCCAGGTTCTGACGCTGGGGCTGAGCACACCGGCAGCCATTGATGCACAGGCGCTGATCGTCGGCGGTGCGGTCTCCAATGGGGGTGTATCCGTGAGCAGCGGCCCTGCGCCCCGGGCGGCGGAATCGGGGCAGGCTTATGTGCAGCAGACAGAGTCTGCAGAGCTGATGGTTTACGCCACCGGCAACACGCTGGCCACCGCGCGCGGCCAGGCCGCGGTGCGGGTGCAGTCACCCACACCCATACCCAGCAGCTTCGGCGAACTGATCGCCTACGACGCCACGCCCGGCCTGCTGCGCAGCCACGCCTACACCATCACCACGCCCGGTTTGCACATGCTGTGCACCCGCTACACCGGGCCCACGCTGGGCAGCGGCACCTCGATCCTGAACGCCAAGGTCTGGGGGCCGAGCGCACCTTTCAGCAACTACACCGCTGGCGACATCAACGGCGCCATCACGCCGGTGAGCACCGGCCCGTCGGGCAATCTGGTCGAGCAGATCGGCAGCTTGCGTGTTGGCGGCCAGACGCTGGCCGTGGTGCTGGGGCTTGACCTGGCGCTGCCGGTGCAGGTGCGCCTGACAGCGCTGGCAGGGGATGTGCCCTTGACCGCAGGCGCAGCAGCCACGTCCACCGCGCTTGACGCTTGCCAGCGGGGCTATCACAGCTTCACGGCGACCGCCGGCCAGGCCATCACCGTGCGAGTCACGGCCGCCTTCAATGGCACGCTGCGGCTGCGCAAAAGGCCGCCCAGTGGCGACTTCACGGTGCGCAGCGATCCGCCGTTTGGCACGCTGAACATCGGCGGCACGCCATTGGCACTGACGGCGGGTGTCGAGCGGGTGCTGAGCGTGACCATTCCCGCCGCGGCGCCCCACGGCAGCGGCAGTTATGTCGTCGAGGTCGACGACAGCGACGATGCAAGCGGGGCCTACACCGTGCAGCTGAGCAGCCCTTGAGGGCAGCGCCTGGGCGGCGGGCCGGGAAGGACCGGCCCCCCATTCAGCGTGGGGGCGGTGTCAGGCCGTTTCCCAGGGCGGTGTGACTTTGCCACCGGCCACGCTGGCGGATGATGCGGGCGCGGCTGCTTCACTCGGCACCCCGCCATCCCGCACCAGCGGCCCGCCCAGCGCGGCCACCAGGTCCGGAATCAAGCGGGCCAGTTCGCCGGTGGCCAGTGCGACGTCGGTGTCGAAGCCTTCGTTGTCGCCCGTGGCCGACGACTTGCCACCTTCCAGCACCACGTCCAGCAACTTGATCTTTTTCATCGTGCCGGCTTCGGTCAGCACGAAGGACACGCGGCTGGCCCAGGTCATGCCCAGCTGCGTGGGCAGCTTGCCCTGTTTGATGTGTTCGCCGACCTCGGCGATGTCCAGCGTGTGGCGCGCGTAGCGCACGGTGGCCTTTTCGCTGTCGGGCTGTTTCAGTTCGCAGTCGCGGTCCAGCGTGAAACCGGCCGGCGCTTCCTGATCCGTCAGCCAGCTGGCCATGGCCGTGGCCGGCGACAGGCTGGTCTGCAGCGGGCTCATCTTCAGGCCGCCGCCCAGCAGTTCGCTCAGGCGCGACAGCACACCGTCGGCCTTTTTCATGCTGCCGGTGTCCACCAGCACGAGGCCGGCTTTCACGTCCAGCCACACCAGCGTGTGGCCACGTTTGGGGAAGGCGCGCGGCAGCAGCGTGTGGATGATCTCTTCCTTGATCTCACGCGCCTTCTTGCCCTTCAGGCGGCGGCCCGTGTCCTGTTCGATCTTGTCCAGCTGCGCGTCGAGCTCGGTCTTCACCACGGTACCCGGCACGGCCCGGGTTTCGGTGCACAGCTTCAGGATGATCTGGCCGCCGACGTTTTCGGCCAGCACCGCGTGTTTGTCGCCCCGTGGCGGCACCCAGCCGGCGGATTCAGGCTGCGTGGCGCCGCAGGGCACGAAGCGGGCGGCATCGAGCCGCTCTTCGAACTGGGCCAGCGTGGGCTGTTCCCACTGGTCGATCTGGAAGACAAGCGCGTTCTTGAACATGAGATGGGGATGAAGGGTTCAGGCCTGCCGGCGCAGGGCCGGCAGTGGGTGAAAGAAGGGCTGCGGCGTGATCAGCTGGGCGAATACGCCAGCCGCACGTAGATGGGCGCAAAGGCCTCGGCCTGCGTCACTTCCAGCAGGCGTTCACGCGACAGTTCGAGCATCGCGATGAAGGTCACCACCAGCACCGCGTTGCCGCGGCTGGTGTCGAAGAGGTCGTGGAATTCCACGAAGCGCCGGCCCTGCAGCTTGCGCAGCACGATGCTCATGTGCTCGCGCACCGAGAGCTGTTCGCGGGTGATGGTGTGGTGTGCGTTCAGCTTGGCACGCTGCAGGATCTCGCGCCAAGCCTGGCGCAGGTCGTCGGCGTTCACGTCGGGCCAGCGCGGCTGCAGGCTTTGTTCGATGTGCACCTGCGCGCGCAGGAAGTCGCGGCCCACCAGCGGCAGCTGGTCGATCTTCGCGGCACCCAGCTTGATCTGTTCGTACTCGACCAGACGGCGCACGAGTTCGGCACGCGGGTCTTCGGGCTCGCCCCCGTCGGCGCTTTTCTTCGGCGGCAAGAGCATGCGGCTCTTGATCTCGATCAGCATCGCCGCCATCAGCAGGTATTCGCTGGCCAGCTCCAGGTTGTGCTTGCGGATCTGGTCGACGTAGTCCAGGTACTGGCGTGTCACGCTGGCCAGCGGGATGTCCAGGATGTTGAAGTTCTGCTTGCGGATCAGGTACAGCAGCAGGTCCAGCGGGCCCTCGAAGGCCTCGAGGAAGATTTCCAGCGCATCCGGCGGGATGTACAGGTCCTGCGGCATGCGGAACAGCGGCTCGCCGTACAGGCGCGCCACGGCGATCTGGTCCACCACCTGGGGTGCCGGGTCGGCCGCCACGGCAGCCAGCTCGTCCGCGTTCAAGAGCGCGGTTTCGTCTGGGTGTGGGTCTGGTAGACGTAGGCCTGCTGCGGCACCTGGGCTTCCAGCCAGTCGGCCTGGGCGCTGCGGTCCAGTGTCTTGTCCCACAGCAGGGCGCGGCCGGCGCGCTGTTCAGCTTCGAGCGTGGGCTTCTTGGCCTTCAGCTCTTCGATGAAGTTGGTGACGTCGGAGGTGTAGGGCTTCCAGAACAGGGGCATGGCGCAGGCCGGTTGGGGGCAAAAGGCGAGGGGGCAGAATCCAGCACCCCATTTTAGCGGTCGCGCCCATTCGGAACCCGGCCCTGCCGCTGGGCAACTTGTTGCAAAAGGGTCGGTGGCATGTTCGAAACCGAATTGAAGTTCCAGGTGCCAGCAGCGCAGCGCGCTGCGCTGCTGAAGGCCATGGCCACCGGCACGGCCGTCACCACGCGGCTGCAGGCGGTCTACGCTGACACCGCAGACCGCCGCCTGGCCGCCGCCGGCCTGGCGCTGCGCCTGCGCAAGGAAGGGCGGGTCTGGGTGCAGACCCTGAAGGGCCGGGGCGACGGGTTCATGCAACGCCTGGAACACGAGGTGCGGCTCCCGGCGCAGCGCGGCGTGCCCACGCTGGACGCGAAGCGCCACCAGGCCTCGGCGGTGGGGCAGCAGCTGCAGGCGCTGCTGGCCGACGGCGCGCCGCTGCTGCCGGTCTACCGCACCGACATCCGCCGCCTGCACCGCCAGGTGCGCCACGCCGGCGCGCTGGTGGAGCTGGCCTACGACCGCGGCCACATCATCGCCGGCGACCAGCGGGTGGTGGTGGACGAGCTCGAGCTCGAACTCAAACGTGGCCCCGGCGACGCGCTGGTGTCGCTGGCCCAGCGCTGGACACAGCGTTTCAACCTGTGGTGGGACGTGCGCACCAAGTCCGAACGAGGCTACCGGCTGGCCTTCGACCTGGCCCAGGTGCCGGCCACCCGCGCCGCGCTGCAGCCCATGCCGGCCGATCACAGCGCCGGACAGGCACTGGCGCAGATGGTCAGCGACAGCCTGGCGCAAGCCCTGCCCAATGCGGCCGAGATCGCTTCTGACACCTCCACGCCCGAACACCTGCACCAGCTGCGCGTGGCCCTGCGCCGCATGCGGTCGCTGCTGCGGGTGTTTGCCGACTGGGCAGCCGACCCGGCCGACGCCCTGGCGCTGCAGGCCGACTGGCGCGAACCCTTTGTGCAACTGGGCGCGGCGCGTGACATCGACGTGATGGCCGAGTGGCTGTTGCCGGCGCTGGCCGCGGCCGGGGCGCCGCAGCTGGCGCCCCTGCCGGCACCCGGTGGCCCCAGTCCGGGCGAGGTGGTGCGCAGTGCCAACTTCAATCAGCTGATGCTGCGGTCCCTGGCGCTGGCACTGGCCGCGCGCCAGGCATCGCTTGCTGCCGTGACCGACGGCGACGCGCCGGCGTCCGCCGCCAAGTTGTCCGACCAGGCGGGTGAACAAGTCAAACGCCACTGGCGCCGGGTGCGCCGCGACATCCAGGGCTTCGAGCAGGCCGAACTGGAAGCCCAGCACAGCTTGCGCAAACGCATCAAGCGCCTGCGTTACGCGCTGGAAGCGGTGCAGACGCTGATGAAGCGCCGCCAGGGCGAATCGCTGCTGAAAGCAACACGCCGCGCCCTGCTGGCCTTGGGCCGGCTGAATGACCTGGTGGTGGCCGAAGCGCGTTACCGGCAGCAGGCGGTGCAGGACCCGCAGGCCTGGTTTGCGGTGGGTTACCTCGTTGCGCAGCGGCAGCAGGTGCTGCGACAGGCCGGCAAGGTCTTGCTGCGCTTGCGGCAGGAGTCTTTGGCCTGGCGCTGACGCGGCACTGAGCGAAGAGCTTCAGCCTGCCGCAGCCGGCGTCGCCGCGGCCCGCAAGGCCGTGGCCAGATCGGGCAGCACGTGCTCCGCGCCCAGCACGGCTTCGAAGCCCGAGCGTTGCATCAGCTGCAGCGGCTGCTCGTTCACGCGGGCCAGCACCAGGCCCGTGCCCTGGCGCTGCAGCGTGCGGTGCATCTGCTCCAGCGCGTCCAGGCCCGAGCTGTCCATCAGCACCAGGCGGTGCATGTCCAGCACCACGGTGCGGGTGCCGGCCGGCACTTCATCGGGCAGTGACTCGACCTTGCCCACCGCGCCGAAGAACAGCGAACCGTAGAGGTCGAACACCTGCACGCCCGGCGGCAGATCCAGCCCCAGGTGCGGCTTGACGCTGAAGAGCGTGCCCATGCGCCAGATGAAAAACACGCAACTCAGCACCAGCCCCACCTGCACCGCCACCGTGAGGTCGAACACGATGGTCAGCACGAAGGTGCCCAGCATCAGCGTGCGGTAGCCGCCCGAGAACTGGCGCAGGCGCACGAACTGGTGGCCTTCGAACATGTTCCACGCCACGAACATCAAAATGCCGGCCAGTGCAGCCAGTGGCACCAGCGAAGCCAACGGCGCAGCGGCCAGCAGGATCAGCAGCAGCGTGAACGCGTGCACGATGCCCGACACCGGGCTGGTGGCGCCGGCACGCACATTGGTGACGGTGCGCGCGATGGTGCCGGTGGCGGGAATGCCACCAAAAAACGGCGTCACCACATTGGCCACGCCCTGGGCCATCAGCTCCTGGTTGGGGTCGTGGCGCCTGAAGGGGTTCTTCGCGTCGGCCATGCCGTCGGCCACGCGTGCACACAGCAGCGACTCGATCGAGCCCAGCAGCGCGATGGTGACCGTGGGAATGACCAGCTGCTGTGCGCTGGCCCAGGTGATGGGCGGCAGGTCCAGGCTCGGCAGTCCACGGGGCAGTTCGCCGAAGCGCGAGCCGATGGTTTCCACCGGCAGCTGGAACCACCAGGCCACGGCCGTCAAGGTGACCAGCGCGACGATGGGCGCCGGCAGCCGCGACGCCATGCGCAGCGACCGGTGACCCAGCACCTGCGGCGGCAACAGCTTGCCCGGTGCGAACAGGCGCGGCCAGAAGGCCAGCCCGGCGACGCAGGCAATGCCAATGGCAAAGGCATGGGCGTTGAAACTGTCCACGTTGGCCAGCAAGGTGCCGATCTGCGCAAAGAACTCGCCTGGCATCTTCTGCACGTCCAGCCCCATCAGGTCACGCAGCTGCGACAGCGCAATCAGCACCGCAATGCCGTTGGTGAAACCGATGACGATGCTGACCGGGATGTAGCGGATCAGCACCCCCAGCTTCAGCCAGCCCATCAGGAACATCAAGAACCCGGCCAGCACGGTGGACACCAGCAGGTTGGTGAAGCCGTAGCGTTCGACGATGCCGTAGACGATGACGATGAAGGCACCCGCCGGCCCGCCGATCTGCACCTGCGAACCGCCCAGCGCGCTGATCAGGAAACCGGCCACGATGGCCGTGATCAACCCCTGTTCGGGTTTGACACCGCTGGCGATGCCAAAGGCCAGCGCCAGTGGCAGCGCGACGATGCCCACCGTGATGCCGGCACCCAGGTCGGTGAAAAAACGCTGCCGGTTGTAGCCCTGCAGCGCGTCCAGCAGGCGCGGGCGGAAGGGGTGGAACTGGGCGGGCAGCATCGGGGCCGATTGTCCCCCTGCCGCTGGCTGCGGCCTGACAGCTGGCGACTAGCGCACGCGCAGACCCGGCACCGCGCCCGGAAAGGGTTCCAGCACGAACACACCCGGGTGGGCCTTTTCGTCGGCATGGCTGGCCGCCAGCACCATGCCTTCGCTGACGCCGAACTTCATCTTGCGTGGCGCCAGGTTGGCCACCATCACCGTCAGCTTGCCGACCAGTGCTTCGGGTCGGTAGTTGGCGGCGATGCCGCTGAACACGTTGCGGTGTTTCCCTTCGCCGACGTCCAGCGTCAGGCGCAGCAGCTTGGTGCTGCCTTCGACGGCTTCGGCATTGACGATCTTGGCGATGCGCAGGTCGACCTTGGTGAAGTCGGCAATGCCGATTTCTTCGGCCAGGGCCTCGCCACCGGGCGCTGGGGCCACCGGCGCGGCCGGCGGCTCGAACAGCAGTTCCAGCTTGGCCGGGTCGACACGCTGCATCAGGTGTTTGTATTCGCCGATGGTGTGGTGGCCCAGCGCACGCTGCGCGTCGGCCCACATCAGGGGCTTGACCTGCAGGAAGTTCTCCACCTGCACGGCCAGCGCGGGCAGCACCGGCTTCAGGTAGATGATCAGCACGCGGAAGGCCTCGATGCAGACGCTGCACACATCGTGCAGCGCGGCGTCCATACCTTCTTTCTTGGCCAGTTCCCAGGGCTTGTGCTGGTCGACGTATTCGTTCACGCGGTCGGCCAGCAGCATGACCTCGCGCATGGCCTTGCCGAAGTCGCGTTCGTTCAGGTGCGTGCGCACGACCTCGCCGTGGGCACGCAGGCCGTCCAGCAGCACCCGGCCTTCGACACCCAGGTCGGCGCTGAGCTTGCCGCCAAAACGTTTGCTCAGGAAACCGGCGGCGCGGCTGGCGATGTTGATGGTCTTGCCCACCAGGTCGCTGTTGACACGTGCGACGAAGTCCTCCGGATTGAAGTCCAGGTCCTCGACACGGGCGCTCAGCTTGGCCGCGATGTAGTAGCGCAGCCACTCGGGGTTCAGACCCAGTTCCAGGTAGCGCAGCGGGCTGATGCCGGTGCCGCGGCTCTTGCTCATCTTCTCGCCGCTGACCGTGAGGTGGCCGTGCACGTAGACGTGGTCGGGCACCTTGCGGCCGCTGAACTTCAGCATCGCCGGCCAGAACAGGGTGTGGAAGGTGACGATGTCCTTGCCGATGAAATGCACCTGCTCCAGGTCGGGCTGGGCCATGTAGTCGTCGAAGCTGATGCCCAGCTTGGTCAGGTGCGCCTGCAGCGAAGCCAGGTAGCCCACCGGGGCGTCGAGCCAGACGTAGAAGTACTTGCCCGGAGCGTCGGGGATCTGGATGCCGAAGTAGGGTGCGTCGCGGCTGATGTCCCAGTCGCCCAGGCCGGCCTTGCCACTTTCATCGCGCTTGAACCACTCGCGCACCTTGTTGGCCACCTCGGTCTGCAGGCGGCCGTCCTGCGTCCAGTTCTCCAGGAATTCCACGCAGCGCGGGTCGCTGAGCCTGAAGAAGAAGTGCTCGCTGCTCTTCAGCACCGGCGTGGCGCCGGTGAGTGCGCTGACCGGGTTCTTCAGGTCGGTGGGTGCGTAGACCGCACCGCAGACCTCGCAGTTGTCGCCGTACTGGTCCTTGGCGCCGCAGTTGGGGCATTCGCCCTTGATGAAGCGGTCGGGCAGGAACATGCCCTTCTGCGGGTCGTAGAACTGCTCGACCACGCGCACGTCGATGAGCCCGTTGTCGCGCAGTGCCAGGTAGATGCTCTTGGCCAGCGCGTGGTTTTCCGGCGCGTCGGTGCTGTGCCAGTGGTCGAAGTGGATGTGGAAACCGTCCAGGTACTGCTGGCGGCCCGCGGCGATGCCGGCCACGAAGGCCTGCGGCGTCTGCCCGGCCTTTTCGGCCGCGATCATGATCGGCGCGCCGTGGGCGTCGTCGGCGCAGACGAAGTGCACTTCGTGGCCCAGCATGCGCTGCAGCCGCACCCAGGTGTCGGCCTGGATGTACTCCATCATGTGGCCGATGTGGAAAGCGGCGTTGGCGTAGGGCAGGGCGGTGGTGACAAAGAGCTTGCGGGTCATGAGCCGATTCTAGGAGCGCGCCCGTGGCCCTTCGGTATGCCTGAAGGCGTGCCCGCCGCACAATGTGCGCTCACCTGGACCACCGTCTGCCCATGAAACACCTGCTTTTGCCCCGTGCCCTGCTGGCCGCGACGCTGCTGCCCGGCCTGGCCTTTGCTGCGGCCAGCGACGAAGAATTGCTGCGTTGCCGCGCCCTGGCCGACGTTTCGGCGCGGGTGGCGTGTTACGACGCCCTGCCGGTGGGCGCGCGAGCTGCACCGGCTGCCGCTGCTCCTGCGGCTGCAACCGGAACCGCAGCCGCAGCCGCAACGCCCGCGCCCAAGGCGCTGGCCGCCCAGCCACCTTCACCCGCAGCCGTGGCCGGCTTCGGCATGGAAAGGGTCGGTTCGGAGCTGTCGGAGATCCGCAGCCGCATCAGCGGCCGCTTCGAGGGCTGGACACCGCGCGCCCGGCTGCGGCTGGACAACGGGCAGGTCTGGCAGGTGGTGGACGACAGCTCGGGCTTCTACGACCTGCCCAGCCCGCAGGTGACGGTGCGCCGGGCCGCCATGGGCACCTTCCTGATGGAGATCGAAGGCGCACGGCGCGCGCCGCGAGTCCGGCGTGTGGAATAGCCGCTGGCGCTAGACTGCGCCGCCTTCTGCAGCACCTGTTCCCGTTCTCTGAAAGCCTGCCCGCCATGTCCACCGCCCCCACCGAAAGTGCGCTGCTCGACGCACTGAAAACCGTCGTCGACCCGCACACCGGCAAGGACTTCGTCAGCAGCAAGTCCCTGAAGAACCTGCGCATCGAAGCCGGCGACGTGGCCTTCCAGGTCGAACTGGGTTACCCGGCCAAGAGCCAGCACCCGGCCCTGCGCAAGGCGCTGATTGCCGCTGCGCGTTCGGTCAAAGGGGTCGACAACGTCAGCGTCGAGATCACCACACGCATCGTCACCCATGCGGTTCAGCGCGGTGTGCAACTGCTGCCGAAGGTGAAAAACGTCATCGCCGTGGCCAGTGGCAAGGGCGGGGTGGGCAAGAGCACCACCACCGTCAACCTGGCGCTGGCGTTGGCCGCCGAAGGCGCCAGCGTGGGCATCCTGGACGCCGACATCTACGGCCCCAGCCAGCCCATGATGATGGGCCTGAGCGGCCGCCCGGAAAGCGAGGACGGCAAGACCATCCAGCCGATGGAAAACTACGGCGTGCAGGTCATGAGCATCGGCTTCATGGTGGAACCCGACCAGGCCATGATCTGGCGTGGCCCGATGGCCACGCAGGCGCTCGACCAGCTGCTGCACCAGACCGCCTGGCGCGAGCTGGACTACCTGCTGATCGACATGCCGCCCGGCACCGGCGACATCGCGCTCACGCTCAGCCAGCGCGTGCCGCTGACCGGCGCCATCATCGTCACCACGCCGCAGGACATTGCGCTGCTCGACGCCCGCAAGGGCCTGAAGATGTTCGAGAAGGTGGGCGTGCCGATCCTGGGCATCGTCGAGAACATGGCCGTCTACGTGTGCCCGAACTGCGGCCACAGCGAGCACATCTTCGGTGCCGACGGCGGCAAGCGGATGGCCGCCGAATACCAGGTGGACTACCTGGGCGCGCTGCCCCTGAACCTGTCCATCCGCGAACAGGCCGACAGCGGCCGGCCCACCGTGGTGGCCGACCCCGACAGCGAGATCGCCGCCACCTACAAGGCGGTGGCGCGCCAGGTGGCAGTGAAGATCGCGCTGAAGGCCAAGGACTTTTCGGCGAAGTTCCCGACCATCAGCGTGTCGAAGGCCACCTGAGGCAGCTGGCGGCCCGGCTCGCTGCTCAGGCGGCCATCAGCGTGCGCACATGCGCGGCGGTGCCGCTGGCCAGGCCTTCGAGGCTGTAGCCCCCTTCCAGGATCGACACCACCCGGCCCTGCGCCGACGCCGCGGTGGCGTCCAGCAGCTCCTGCGTGATCCAGACGAAGTCGTCGTCGGTGAGCTCCAGGCCGCCCAGCGGGTCCAGTTCGTGGGCGTCGAAGCCGGCCGAGATGATCAGCAGCTCGGGCGCGAAGCTGCGCAGCGCGGGCAGCAGTTCGGCACGCATGTGTTCGCGGAACAGCTTGGACCCGCTGCCCCGTGCCAGCAGAACGTTGACGATGTTCCGGGCCACGCCCGCTTCCTGGCGCGCGCCGGTGCCCGGGTAAAACGGCGACTGGTGGCTGGACCCGTAGAACAGCCCGGCGTCGCCCCAGAAGGCCTGCTGCGTGCCGTTGCCGTGGTGCACGTCGAAGTCGATCACCGCCACCCGTTCCAGCCCGTGCCGGTGGCGCGCATGCAGCGCAGCGATGGCCGCCTGGTTGAAGACGCAGAAGCCCATCGCCCGCGAGGTCTCCGCGTGGTGGCCGCAGGGCCGGGTGGCGCAGAAGACGTTGGTGGCCGCGCCGCTCATCACGTCGTCGACGCCGGCACAGGCGGCACCCACGCAGCGCATCACCGCCTGCAGGCTGCCGGGTGACATCACCGTGTCACCGCCGTCCAGCGCGCGCAGGCCGCGGGTGGGCGCCACTTCGTGCACCCAGTCGACGTAGTCGGCGGCGTGCACCAGCTTGACTTGCTCTGCCGTGCCCAGCGGGGCTTCGCGCCAGACCAGGCTGGCGAAGTCGGGCGTTTCCAGCGCGCGCCGCACCGCCCGCAGGCGGGCAGGGGACTCGGGGTGGTGTTCGCCGGGCTGGTGTTCGTAGCAGGCGTCGTGGGTGTAGATCAGGGTGCTCAAGGGGGTCTCCGGGCTGCTGAGGAATTCTGGGTTTCAAGGTGCAGGGATTAGAGGCATTGGTATAAACCCCATTCGGGTAAACGCTATATCATCGGCTCAACTGTCGTCATTCACCTTGAGGGAAGTTCCATGTCCAACCTGAGCCACTCCATTCCGTCCGCGAGCTTCGGCGGCCTGTCGTCGGGCCTGTCGAGCCTGCTGCGCGACACCGCGGTGATGATTGACGCGATGCTGTTCCCGGGCCGCATCATCGCGGAGGTGAGCGAGATGCGTGCGCTGCGTGTGAAGGCCGATCGCCTGGAGGCCAGTGACCCGGCCGCTGCCGCGCTGCTGCGCCAGCGCGCGGCGCGCATCGGGCTCTGATCCCGCCGGGCCCATCGCGCTGCGCATGGCAGGCGGCCTTCGCCGCCTGAGCGGGCCCGCGTGATGGGCCGGAACAGCGGCCCGGAACAATGGGCCAGAATGCCGGCTTCGCCACAGCCGCAGGCTGCCGCCTCGTCCCGATGGAAAACCGCAGACTGCGCGCCGGTTCGCCGATCACGCCGCTGGAATTCGAAGAGCTCGACGACGAGCAACTGGCGCGCCTGGTGCCCAAGGCCTACCGTGAGTTCTATCCGGGCAAGGACTTCTGCAACGACGGCTGTTTCTACCTGCACGACGGCCGTGCCTGGAGCCTGTTCAAGGGCGACCTTCTCGATGACTGATGGCCGTCGGCCAGGAATCCCGCGATGAAGATTGCCTTGGTCGGCTCGCGTTTTTTCGCGGCCAGCGTCTTTGATGCCTTGCGCCGGCTCGACGGCATTCAGTTCACCAGCATCGTGGCACCCGCCGCCGACGACCGCCTGGCCCTGGCCGGCCGCGCTGCCGGGCTGTCGGTGCATGTGCTGGACAACCCCAAGATCGTGCCCGGCGAGGCCATCGCCGAAGGCACCGACCTCATCGTCGCGGGGCACACCCATGCGCGCGTGAGTGACGACGCGTTGGCCCGTTCGCGCCACCGCGGCATCGGCTACCACCCGTCGCTGTTGCCGCGCCACCGTGGCATTGCGGCAGTGGAGTGGACCATTCTCGAAGGCGACGCCATTGCCGGCGGCTCGGTCTACCACCTGGCCGACGGCTGGGACGCCGGTGCCATCGCGGCGCAGGACTGGTGTTTCGTGCAGCGCGGCGAAACCGCGCGTGAACTGTGGGAACGTGCGCTGGCGCCGATGGGCCTGGCGCTGCTGCAGCGGGTGGTGTGCCATGTGCGCGACCACGACAGCGTGCCGGCCACGACACAAGACCTGCGCTTCGCGACCAAGGCACCGCTCATCAAGCGGTCGGTGGTGCTGACCGACGACACCGCAGCGGACCACGTGCCCCTGGTGGCCACGGTGATCGGCGCCGACCGCGTGGGCATCGTGCGTGCGCTGTCGGCATGTGCACAGCGCCACGGCGCGAACTGGGCCGCCAGCCACCTGGCCCGTGCAGCGGGCGAGTTTGCCGGCATGGTGCATTTCGACGTGCCGCCCGCGAATGCCGATGCACTGGCGACGTCGCTGAATGCGCTCACCGCAGCCGGCTTGCGTGTCACCGTGTCGCGCAGTGCCGCCGGCCAGCCGGCCGCCGGCTTGCGCAGCGTCGAGCTGCAACTGGTGGGCGACGACCGTCAGGGCATCGTGAGTTCGCTCACCGCGGCGCTGGCGGCCCGAGCCGTGAGCATCGAAAACCTGCACACCGAGATCAGCACCAGTCCGGGCAGCGGCCAGCGCCGCTTCAAGGTGGTGGCGCACCTGCTGGTGCCCACGGTCATCAGCAACGATCAGCTGCATGCCGAACTCGACGGACTGGCCAGCGAGATGATGCTCGACCTGGCGCTGGGCGACCGCCCGCCCGCCTGAGCGCGGCGCGGAGGCACCAGCCGCAGGTGGCGGTTGGTGTGTGCAGGGGTCGGTTGTTTGTGGTGCATCACCTAAACTCGTGCCTGTGAACGAAGCCGAAGACGACCCCGATTCCGTCCCCTACATTGCGCACGGGGAATTTCGCAACGGTCTGCCCTACGGACGTTTTCGTGTCGTGGTGAACCCGACGCTCGCGCGGCCCTATGTCGTGCGGCGCACCCACATCAACCTGATTGCCGTGGCCGTGATCGGCCTGGGTTCGGTGCTGGCACTCACGGGCATGGCACTGGCCGGCCTGGTGCTGGTGGTGCTGGGTATCGTGGCCAACCGGCTGGTGCGCCACCAGGCCGGCCGCATCGTGCTGCACCTGGCGATGACCCAGCCCGCCGTGTACGCCGAGGTCACGAGCAACGGCGTGATGGAAGTGCGCCGGGCCGCCTGAAGGTCGGACTCGGCCCGGGCGCCGTTGCATCGCGTCGCCCAGGCGGCCCTGCCGTTCACTTCACCAGCATCACCGGCACCGTCGATGCGCCGAGCGTGGCCTGTGCCACCGAGCCGAGCAGCGCGGCGCCCATGCCTGCGCCGTGGGTGCCCATCACGATGAGTCCGCTGGACTGCCGAACCGCTTCGTTGGCAATCGTCTCGCCCGGGTCGCCCACACGCGCGTGAACCTGGAACGGCACCCCCGCGGCTTCGAGCAAGCGGCTGGCGGGTGCCAAGGCCGCGTCGCTCTGCTCCTGGTAGTACTCGTCCAGGGTCTTGCTGGCCACAAACGACGACACGTCACCGGAGACCGGGCGCTGCACGTGCACCAGGTGCACCGCGCAGGCCGCGGGTTCGGCCAGGCCGCGGCGCAGTTCGATCAACTGCTGTGTGGCACGCGCAGCCGCGTCGGATTCGTCCACTGCCAGCAGCACACTGCGCAACTGGCTCAAGGCGGCCGGCGCTGCGGCTGCGGCCGAGGCTACCGAGGCAGCGGCCGCTGCCGGTGCCGCACCGTGGGTCGTGGCCCTGCGTGCCAGGAAGAACTTGCCGAGGGCCAGCACCAGCAGTGCGCCGAACACCCCCGCGCCATAACGCACCCAGTCAGTGGCTTCGATCTTGGGGAAACCGGGCATCACGTCCGGGTTCACCAGCGCCGGGTCGGTGACCGTCATGGTGCCGGCAATCCAGCCCAGCAACATCGCGCCCAGCGTGATGATCATCGGGAAGCGGTCCATCAGCTTGAGCACCAGCTGGCTGCCCCAGACGATGATGGGAATGCTGACCAGCACGCCGAAGATCACCAGCGCCATGCTGTGGCCGGTGCCCGAGGCTTCGGCCGCGCCGGCGATGGCGATGACGTTGTCCACGCTCATCACCAGGTCGGCAATGATCACCGTCTTCACCGCGCCCCAGAGCTTGTCGCTGCCTTCGATGTTGCTGTGGCCGTCGTCGTGGTCGGGCAGCAGCAGCTTGACGCCGATCCAGATCAGCAGCAAGGCGCCGACGATCTTCAGGAACGGGATGGCCAGCAGGGCCAGCGCAAAGAAGATCAGGATGACACGCAGGAAGATCGCGCCGGCTGTTCCCCAGAGGATGCCCTTGGTGCGCTGTTTGGGCGGCAGCTTGCGGCAGGCCAGCGCGATGACCACCGCGTTGTCGCCGCCCAGCAGGATGTCGATCAGGATGATCTGGCCGACAGCGATCCAGAACGAGGGTAGGGTGAGGAATTCCATGGCTGCTGTTTCAGTTCATGTCAGTTTGGAAGGGGGTTCAGCAGCTGACCGCCGCCGTAACTGCTGGTTTGCGGCGCTTCACCACCGCGATGGACACGCACCGCGCAGTACTTGAACTCGGGAATCTTGGCGAAGGGGTCCAGCGCGGCATTCGTCAGGCGGTTGATGGCCGCTTCGTAGTAGGCAAAGGCCACGAAGACCGCACCGCGTGGTGTGCCTTCGTCGGCACGTGCCCACAGCGTGACCTTGCCGCGGCGTGACTCGATGGTCAGCACGTCGCCCGGCTTGGCACCGATGGCCGCCAGGTCCAGCGGGTGCACCAGCGCGGTCGGATCGGGCTCGATGGCGTCCAGCACGCTGGCGCGCCGGGTCATGCTGCCGGTGTGCCAGTGTTCGAGCTGGCGGCCGGTGATCAGCACCATCGGGAACTCGGCATCGGGCCGTTCGTCGGCCGGGATGATGTCGGCCGGCACGAAGCGCGCCTTGCCGCCTTCACGCGGGAAGTCGTCGATGAAGACCACCGGGTCGCCCGGGTCGCCTTCGTTGGTGCACGGGTAGGTGACCGCGTGTTCGCGTTCCAGCCGTTCCCAGGTGATGCCGGCGATGCTGGGCATGGTGTGCCGCATCTCGTCGAACACTTCGCTCACGTGCTGGTAGTCCCATGGCAGGCCCAGGCGCTTGCCGATCTCTTGAATGATCCACAGGTCCTGGCGTGCATCACCCGGCGGGTCGATGGCCTGACGGCCCATCTGCACCAGGCGGTCGGTGTTCGTGAAGCTGCCGGTTTTTTCGGGGAAGGCGCCGGCGGGCAGGATCACATCGGCCAGGTAGGCGGTTTCGGTCAGGAAGATGTCCTGCACCACCAGGTGCTGCAGCGCCGCCAGCGCCGCGCGCGCGTGGTTGGCATCGGGGTCGGACATGGCCGGGTTTTCGCCCTGCACGTACATGCCCTTGATGGTGCCGTGTTTGATGGCGTGCATGACTTCGACGACAGTCAGCCCCACCTCCTTGTCCAAGGTGCCGGCCGGCAGCTTCCAGGCCTTTTCGAAACGCTCGCGCACCTCGGGCTTGGACACGTGCTGGTAGTCGGGCAGCATCATCGGAATCAGGCCCGCGTCCGACGCACCTTGCACATTGTTCTGGCCGCGCAGCGGGTGCAGGCCGGTGCCGGGGCGGCCGATCTGGCCGGTCATCAAGGCCAGCGCGATCAGGCAGCGCGCGTTGTCGGTGCCGTGCACGTGCTGGCTGACACCCATGCCCCACAGGATCATCGAGCTCTTCGAGGTGGCGTACAGGTGTGCCACTTCGCGCAGCGTCTGTGCGTCGATGCCGCAGATGGGCGCCATCAGCTCGGGCGTGTACGCCGCGACGTTCTGGCGAAGCTCTTCGTAGCCGATGGTGCGGCTGGCGATGAAGTTCTGGTCGACCAGGTTATCGGTGACGATCACGTTCATCAATGCGTTCAGCATCGCCACGTCGGTGTCGGGCTTGAACTGCAGGAAGCGGTGGGCCAGCCGCGCCAGGTCAGAGCGGCGCGGGTCCATGATGATCAACTTGCTGCCGTTCTTGACGGCGTTCTTGATCCAGGTTGCCGCCACCGGGTGGTTCACCGTCGGGTTGGCGCCGATGATGACGATGACCTCGGCCTTGGTCACGTCCATCACCGGGTTGCTGACCGCGCCCGAGCCGATGCCTTCGAGCAGCGCCACCACCGAAGACGCGTGGCACAGCCGTGTGCAGTGGTCGACGTTGTTGCTGCCAAAGCCCGTGCGCACGAGCTTCTGGAACAGGTAGGCCTCTTCGTTGCTGCCCTTGGCCGAGCCAAAACCGGCCAGTGACCTGGGGCCGTGGGTGTCGCGAATTTCGCGCAGCGTGCCGCCGGCAAACTCCAGCGCTTCTTCCCAGCTGGCTTCGCGGAAGATGTCCATCACGCGGTCGGGGTCCATCACGAAGTCGCCCGACTTCGGCGGTGCGTCCTTGCGGCGGATCAGCGGCTTGGTCAGGCGGTGCGGGTGGTGGGCGTAGTCGAAGCCATAGCGCCCCTTCACACACAGGCGTTCGTGGTTGGCCGGGCCGTCGCGGCCTTCGACGAAGAGGATCTTGTTGTCCTTGACGTTGTAGGTGAGCTGGCAGCCCACGCCGCAATAGGGGCACACCGATGCCACCTGCTTGTCGGGCACGGCCAGTGCCGCGTCGCGTGCCGGCATCAGCGCGCCGGTGGGGCAGGCCTGCACACACTCACCGCAGGCCACGCAGGTGGACACCCCCATGGGGTCGTCCATGTCGAACACGATCTTGGCGTGGTCGCCGCGGAAGGCCAGGCCGATGACGTCGTTGACCTGTTCGTCGCGGCAGGCGCGCAAGCAACGGGTGCACTGGATGCAGGCGTCCAGGTTGACGGCGATGGCCGGGTGCGTGAGGTCTTGTGCTGGCTGGGCGCGCGCCGCAAAACGCGGCTTGCCGATGCCCAGCTTGGCCGACCACATGTCGACCTCGTTGTGGCGGGTGTAGTCGGCCTCGGGCATGTCGGCCTGCAGCAGTTCCAGCACCAGCTTCTGCGACTTCAGTGCACGTTCGCTGTCGGTGCGCACCTTCATGCCGGGTGTGGCCGCACGGCAGCACGAAGGTGCCAGCGTGCGTTCGCCGTCGATCTCGACCATGCAAGAGCGGCAGTTGCCCACCGCTTCGAGCCCGACCTTGTAGCAGAGGTGCGGGATCTCGATGCCTTCGCGCTTGGCGACCTCGATGATCGCTTCGCCCTTCAGGCCCGTGACTTCGTGGCCGTTCAGGCTGAAGGTGACTGTTTCGCGTGCCGTCATGTCAGTTCCTCGGGAAAGTACTTCACGACGCAGTCCACCGGGTTGGGCGCTGCCTGGCCCAGGCCGCAGATCGAAGCGTCACGCATCACGGCCGACAGGTCGGCCAGCAGGTCGAGGTCCCACTTGTCCTTTTCGATCAAGGCCGAGGCCTTGGCCGTGCCGTTGCGGCAGGGGGTGCACTGGCCGCAGGACTCGTGCTGGAAAAAACGCATCAGGTTGCGTGCGGCGCCAACGGCGGTGTCCTGGTCGGACAGCACCACCACCGCAGCCGAGCCGATGAAACAGCCGTAGGGCTGCAGGGTATCGAAGTCCAGCGGGATGTCGCCCAGGCTCGCCGGCAGGATGCCACCCGAAGCCCCACCCGGCAGGTAGCCGTAGAAGGTTTGCCCGTCGGCCATGCCGCCACAGTATTCGGCGATCAGCTCGCGGATGGTGATGCCGGCCGGCGCCAGCTTGACACCCGGCGACTTGACCCGACCCGACACCGAGAAAGACCGCAGGCCCTTGCGCCCGTTTCGCCCTTGCGACGCAAACCAGCTGCCGCCCTTTTCCAGGATCTCGCGCACCCAGTACAGCGTCTCGAAGTTGTGTTCCAGCGTCGGCCGCCCGAACAGGCCCACCTGCGCCACGTAAGGCGGTCGCAGCCGCGGCATGCCACGTTTGCCTTCGATGGATTCGATCATCGCGGACTCTTCGCCGCAGATGTAGGCGCCGGCACCACGGCGCAGTTCGATCACGGGCATGCCGGGCCAGGGCGGGCGCGCACGCAGCTTGTTGAGCTCGGCTTCCAGCATCGTGCGGCAACCGTGGTACTCGTCGCGCAGGTAGATGTAGATGCCGGCGATGCCCACGGCCCAGGCGGCAATCAGCATGCCCTCCAGGAAGCGGTGCGGATCGCGTTCGAGGTAGACCCGGTCCTTGAAGGTGCCGGGTTCACCTTCGTCGATGTTCACGGCCATCAGGCGCGGCGCCGCTTCGTTGCGCACGATGCGCCATTTGCGCCCGGCCGGGAAACCCGCGCCGCCCAGGCCACGCAGGCCCGAACCTTCGAGTTCCTTGATGATGTCTTCGACGTCCAGTTCGCCGGCGATGCAGGTTTTCAGCAGCGCGTACCCTCCTTCATCGCGGTAGGCGTCGAAATCGACATGGCCTTCGGGCACATGGTTCGTTTGCCCGGCCTTCACCGCAGCCAGCACCGATGCGGTGCTGGCCCGGGCCAGCGGATGCTGGCCCACGGCCACCGCCGGCGCCTGCTCGCAGCGGCCGATGCAGGGCGCGGCAATGACCCGCACTTCGGTGCCCAGGATGGCGGGCAGTCGGTCGAGCAGATCACGCGCGCCGGCCATCTCGCATGACAGGCTTTCGCACACACGCACGGTCAATGGTGCAGGCACTTCACCACCTTCCTTGACGACGTCGAAGTGGTGATAGAAGGTCGCCACTTCGTAGACCTCGGTCTGCGCCAGCCCCATCTCTCGGGCCAGCGCGGCCAGGTGCCTGGCGCTCAGGTGGCCGAAATGGTCCTGCAGCTTGTGCAGGTGTTCGATCAGCAAGTCGGGTGAACGAGCCGTGGTGCCGAGCAGCTTCTGCACCTCGGCCAGCGCCGCCGGGTCGACCACCCGGCCCTTGGGGGCCGAGCGCTTGCGCTGGCGCGTTTCAGGCGCTGCAACGATGGGGATGGTTCTTGGGTTCATGGTGTCTCGGTCGGTCGGGCTGGCCGGGCGGTGTCAGATCGCGCCCTCGGCGCGCAGGGCGGCGATCTCTGAGGTGGCAAACCCCAGCTGGCCCAGCACCTCGTCGGTGTGTTCGCCCAGCAGCGGCGAACGCTTCACGTCGGTGGGGCTGTCGGACAACTTGATCGGGTTGCCCACGGTCAGGTACTTGCCGCGTTCGGGGTGGTCGACCTCGACCACGGTGCCGGAGGCACGCAGCGAGGGTTCTTCGGCGATTTCCTTCATCGAAAGAATCGGCCCGCAGGGGATGTCGAGTTTGTTCAGGATGTCCATGGCCTCGAACTTGTCCTTGCTCATGGTCCATTGCTCGATGCGACGGAAGATGGGCTTCAGGTGCAGCAGCCGCGCCTGCGGCGTGGCGAAGGCTTCGTCTTCGATCCACCCGGGTTCGCCGATGACATGGCAGATGGCCGGCCACACGGCGGCCTGGGTGATGAAGTAGATGTAGGCGTTGGGGTCGGTTTCCCAGCCCTTGCACTTCAGCACCGCACCCGGCTGGCCACCACCCGAGGCATTGCCGGCGCGTGGCACGGCGTCGCCGAACTTGCCGTCGGGGTACTGCGGGAATTCGTGCAGCGTGTGCGTGCGCTCCAGGCGCTGCTGGTCACGCAGCTTGACGCGGCACAGGTTCAGCACCGCGTCCTGCATCGGCGCCAGGACCTGCTGGCCACGGCCGGTAATCGTGCGCTGGTAGAGCGCTGCCACGATGCCCAGCGCCAGGTGCAGGCCGGTGCCGCTGTCGCCGATCTGCGCGCCGGTGACCAGCGGCATGCCGTCGACCTCGCCGGTGGTCGACGCAGCACCGCCGGCACATTGCGCGACGTTTTCGTAGACCTTGCAGTCTTCGTAGGGCCCCGGTCCGAAGCCCTTGACCGACGCCACGACCATGCGCGGGTTCAGCGCCTGGATGTGTTCCCAGGTGATGCCCATGCGGTCCAGCGCGCCCGGCGCGAAATTCTCGACCATCACGTCGCAGGTCTTGATCAGGCGGTCGAGCACCGCCATGCCACCCGGCTTCTTGGTGTTGATGGTCACCGAGCGCTTGTTGTGGTTCAGCATCGTGAAGTACAGGCTGTCCACGCCGGGAATGTCGCGCAACTGTTTGCGCGTGGCATCACCCTCGCCCGGGCGTTCGACCTTGATCACGTCGGCGCCCAGCCAGGCCAGCAGCTGTGTGCAGGTCGGCCCGGATTGCACGTGCGTGAAGTCGAGAATGCGAACGCCGTCGAGTGCTTTGCCCATGTCGGATACCGTGAAAGTGATGAATGCAGTGCCACGCCGTGCGGCACCGATTCACAGGATAGCTTCAGGCACTGGCGCCCTTGGCAGCCAGCTGGGCCTCGAGTTCACTGACACGCTTGCGGAGTTCACGGTCCTGCGAGAAGCGCTCGGTTTCGTCGCGGATCACCGACCCGCAGGCGCTGACCTTGCCGTCCGGCTCGAAGAGCATGAAGACGGTGAACGCAATCGACAGCGAGCGCCCGGCCTTGTCGACCGCCGGCACGCGCAGCACATCGTGTGCGTACTTGGTCTGCCCGGTCTGCATCGACTTGTCGTAACCGTCCCAGTGCCGCTTGCGCAGCCGCTCGGGCACGATCATGTCCATGCGCTGACCCATCGCTTCGGCAGCCGACCAGCCGAAGATGCGCTCGGCAGCGTCGTTCCAGACCACGACACGGCCTTCGACGTCGCTGACGATCACGGCATCACCCATCGCGTCCACCAGCGTGGCGCGGTCGATCGTTGTGCTCATCGTGATCCCCTTCGGTTCCGGATGAAAAAACGGCGCCCACCGGGCGCCGCGTCTCAGGTCCGGGCTCCGGTGAGCAGGTGCAGGCTCAGACGGCCTTGACCTCGTGCATCGCGGCGATCTGCTGCGCCGAATAACCCAGCTCGGCCAGCACTTCGTCGGTGTGTTCCCCCAGCAGCGGCGAGGCCGTGACTTCGGGTTTCATGCCCGAGAACTTGATCGGGCTGCCCACGGTGAAATAGCTGCCACGCACCTTGTGCGGCACTTCCACGATCGATCCGCTGGCGCGCAGCGATTCGTCGTGCAGCAGTTCCTTCATCGACAGCACCGGCGCGCAGGGAATGTCGAACTTGCGGAAGATGTCGACCGCTTCGAACTTGGTCTTGTCCTTGATGAAGTTCTCGACCGTGGCGAAGATTTCCATGATGTGTGGCTGGCGTGCACGCGGCGTGGTGTAGGCCGGGTCGGTCTTCCATTCCGGTTTGCCCAGCGCGTCGCAGATGGGTTCCCAGGCGTGGCCCTGCACCGTGAAGTAGATGTAGGCGTTGGGGTCGGTTTCCCAGCCCTTGCACTTCAGGATCCAGCCCGGTTGTCCGCCACCACCGGCGTTGGCACCACGTGGCACCACGCCGTCGGCGAAGGCTTCCATCTCGTGCGGGTACTGGGGGTACTCTTCGAGGTAGCCTACCTTGTCCAGGCGCAGCTGGTCGCGCATCTTCACGCGGCACAGGTTCAGCACCGAGTCCTGCATCGACACGGCCACCTTCTGGCCCTTGCCGGTTTTTTGCTTGCCGATGAAGGCGGTGAGGATGCCGATGGCCAGGTGCATGCCGGTGTTCGAGTCACCCAGTGCGGCCGACGAGATGGTCGGGCCGGCGTTTTCACCCTTCCAGTAGCCGGTGGTCGATGCGGCACCACCAGCGCATTGCGCCACGTTTTCGTAGACCTTCAGGTCTTCGTAATGGTGGCCGTCGCTGAAGCCCTTGACCGACGCCAGGATCATGCCGGGGTTCAGGCTCTGGATGTGTTCCCAGGTGAAGCCCATGCGGTCGAGCGCGCCGGGGCCGAAGTTCTCGACCATCACGTCGGACTCCTTGATCAGCTTCTCGAGCACGGCCTTGCCTTCGGCCTTCTTGGTGTCCAGCGTCAGCGAGCGCTTGTTGCTGTTCAGCATGGTGAAGTACAGCGCGTCGGCATCGGGAATGTCACGCAGCTGGCTGCGCGTGACGTCGCCCGAACCCGGGCGTTCCACCTTGATGACGTCGGCGCCGAACCAGGCCAGCAGCTGGGTGCAGGCCGGGCCCGCCTGCACGTGCGTGAAGTCGATGATCTTGATGCCCTGGAGGGGAAGAGTGGCAGACATGTTGTGAGCTCCTTGCTTGCTGGGTTGGTACCGAAAACGGGTGCCGAAAATGGGTATCGGAAAGGCGGTTACTTCTTTGCGGCTGCTGCCGGGTTCAGGCTGGTGATGCGGCCACTTTCGGTGCCGGCGGTCTCGTCGATGATGGCGTTGATGAGCGTCGGCTTGCGCGAGCGGATGGCGTCTTCCAGGCCCTTGCGCAGTTCGGCCGGCGTGGTGGCGTAGACACCCACGCCGCCGAAGGCTTCCATCATCTTTTCGTAGCGGGCGTCCTTGACGAACACCGTAGGCGCCACGTCGTCACCGCCGCCCATGTTCTTGTCGGTGCCGCGGTAGACGCCGTTGTTGTTGAAGATCACCACGCACACCGGCAGGTTGTAGCGGCAGATGGTTTCGACTTCCATGCCGCTGAAACCGAAGGCGCTGTCGCCTTCGATGGCGATGACCGGCTCACCGGACTCGACCGCGGCCGCCACGGCAAAGCCCATGCCGATGCCCATCACGCCCCAGGTGCCCACGTCCAGGCGCTTGCGCGGCTTGTACATGTCGACGATGGAGCGCGTGAAGTCCAGCGCGTTGGCACCTTCGTTGACCAGCATCGCATCGGGGTTGGCCTTGACGATGTCGCGCACCACGTTCAGCGCGCTGTGGAAGTTCATCGGCTTGGGGTCCTTGGCCAGCGTTTCGGCCATCTTCGCGACGTTTTTGTTGCGCCGATCGAAGACCGCGCCCAGCCATTCGGCAGGCGGCTTGGGCCATTGGGCACCCATGCCGGCCAGCAGGGCGGCCACGCAGGAACCGATGTCGCCGACCAGCGGTGCGTCGATGCGCACATTGCTGTCCATCTCGGTGGGCGAGATGTCGATCTGGATGAACTTCTGGCCACCCCAGGCCTTGTGGTCCTTGCCACCCCAGGTCTTGCCCTTGCCGTGTGACAGCAGCCAGTTCAGGCGCGCGCCGATCAGGACCACCACGTCGGCTTCGGGCAGCACGTAGGAACGGGCGGCGGCGGCCGAGAGTTCGTGGGTGTCGGGCAGCAGGCCCTTGGCCATGGACATCGGCAGGTAGGGGATGCCGGTGCGTTCGACCAACGCGCGGATGTCGGCGTCGGCACGTGCGTAGGCCGCACCCTTGCCCAGCAGGATCAGCGGCTTCTTGGCACCCTTCAGCAAGTCGAGCGCACGTTGCACGGCTTCAGGGGCCGGGATCTGGCGCGGTGCCGGGTCGACCACCTTGATCAACGAAGCGGTGCCGGCCGCGGCGTCCATGGCCTGCGAAAACAGCTTGGCCGGCAGGTCCAGGTAGACACCGCCGGGGCGGCCCGACACGGCCGAGCGAATGGCCCGCGCAATGCCCACGCCGATGTCTTCGGCATGCAGCACGCGGAAGGCCGCCTTGCACAGCGACTTGGCCACCGCGACCTGGTCCATCTCTTCGTAGTCGCCCTGCTGCAGGTCGACGATCTCGCGTTCGCTCGAGCCGCTGATCAGGATCATCGGGAAGCAGTTGGTCGTGGCATTGGCCAGCGCCGTCAGACCGTTCAGGAAGCCCGGTGCCGATACCGTGAGGCACACACCCGGCTGGCCGGTCATGAAGCCGGCGATGGCTGCCGCGTTGCCGGCGTTCTGCTCGTGGCGGAAGGAGATGACACGCAGGCCCTGGGCCTGCGCCTTGCGCGTCAGGTCGGTGATGGGGATGCCGGGCAGGCCATAGATCGTCTTGATGCCGTTGAGCTTCAGCGCGTCGATGACGAGGTTGAAACCGTCGGTCATGGGTGACTCTTCGGTGTGGTGCGCAACAGGCGCGAGGTTGGCTGACATGGCAGGCTCCGAGATGCAGCGATAAGGACGCTGGCTATGGTAAAAGCGGCGACTTCTCTTGGCCGTTGACTGCGGTCAAGATTCGAAAACTGGCCGCCAGATGAGTGTTTGGACCGAAGGTGCTTGGACCGATGACCCCGCTTGCGCAGCACCCTGAGAGAGACATCATTCGTCTGCAGCTTCGGCAAAACGACATGCTGAAGACGATGAGCGACGCCGAGAGGGATGAACTCGCTCGCTTGCTGGTCATCGTGGACTGCAACAAGGGTGAATACCTGCTGCACCAGGGCGTGCACGCGATGGAGCAGTACTTCCTGCTCGAAGGCATCCTGAAGCGTGTGGTGTCCAGCGCCGAAGCCAAGGAAATGATCCTGCGCTTCACCGACGAGCGCGGCATCGAGACCAGCTACGCCGCCTGGCGCCTGAACACGCCCACGCCCTATGCCATCGTCAGCGTCACCAAGGCCCGCGTGGCCAAACTGTCGATGCCGCAGTGGGTGGAGTTCATGGACCGCCACCCGCGTTTCAAGGTCGAGTTCGAATACGAAGTCATGCGGCTGATGAGCGAGATCATGGCGCACACCATCACGCTGCACCTGCTGGACGCGCCGGGCCGGGTGCACCGCTTCATGCGCAAACACGCCGAGCTGGCCGAGCGCATTCCGAAGAAGGAACTTGCCAGCTACCTGAACCTGTCGGCCGAGACGCTGTCGCGTCTGAAGCAGCGCGGCAAGATCTGATCGGCCCGGCAGGCCGGCCCGCTTGCGGTTCATTGGCGGTTCGAAGGGAATAGCTTCGAGCGCGACATCACACGCAGTTGGTCGTCCACGGCCTTGACACCGGTCACGCCGGTGCTGACCTGCACGGCAGCGGCCTTTTCTTCGGCGCTGGCCACGATGCCACGCAGCGTCACCCGGCCATCGCTGCTTTCGATGATCACGTCGACGCCGTGTGTGTGCTCGCTGGCACGCAAGGCGGCCCGCACATGGGCGCTCAGCGCCAGGCCCTGCAGCAGGCCGCGGGACTGTTCGGTCTCGGCAAATTCGGGCCGCGTCAGCAGCGTGCGGATGGTCTGCACGCAGCTGTCCACCGACAGGCGGTCGGTGTTGAGCACGGCGTCGAAGAGCACGGGTTCGTTCCAGGTCACACCGAACTGGTCCTGCATGCGGCTGGCATTGGCTTCGTCGCTGCGGCGGATCTCGGCCTCGGCGACGCTGCGGTCGTCGGTGTCGATTTCGTCCATCAGCCATTGCACGCGCTTGTCGAAGGGCCGCATGATGCGAATGCAGGGGATGTGCGGCACCGAGCGCAACAGCTGCGTGGCGCCCCAGCCGCGAATGACCACATTGCCCTTGGCGGCCGCTTCGAGCACCTCTTCGGCCGAGTACAGCGCCATCGCATGGCGATCGCTGCGCAGCTTTTCGATGGTGCCGGCCTTGCCGGCACGCAGGCGGTTGATCAGGCTGCGCGAGACGTGCATCTTCTCGGCCACGCGTTCGGCCACCTCGTGCTGCAGCGTGGACAGCTGCAGCTCTTCGGCCAGTTGCTCGGCGACGTCCTGGGCCAGCGAGCCCATTCCCTGGGTCAGTGCGATGACAGGCATGATGTTTCCTTCGCTTCAGTCCACCGGCCGCTGCGCAGCCAGTTCGTCAACCTTGGGCGGGCGCACCAGAGCCAGCAGCTTGGACAGCAGCGGCCACAGCAGCATGATCAGGGCCAGCGTGGTGATCGAGCCCACCAGCGGATTGGCGTACATGATGCCCAAGTCGCCCTGCGACACGAGCATGGCCTGGCGGAACGAGTCTTCGGTCTTGCCGCCCAGCACCAGCGCCAGCACCAGCGGTGCGATGGGGTAGTCGAGCTTCTTGAACACGTAGCCCATCACGCCGAAGAGCAGCATGAACCAGATGTCGAGCATCGCGGTGTTCACGGTGTAGGCACCGATGGCGCAGACCACGATGATGACCGGCGCGATGATCGAAAACGGGATGCGCAGGATCGAGGCAAACAGCGGCACCGTGGTCAGCACGATCAGCAGGCCGACCAGGTTGCCCAGGTACATGCTGGCGATCAGGCCCCAGACGAAGTCCTTCTGCTCGACGAAGAGCAGCGGGCCGGGCTGCAGGCCCCAGATCAGCAGGCCACCCAGCAGCACGGCGGCGGTGGGCGAACCCGGGATGCCCAGGGCCAGCATCGGCAGCATGGCGGCGGTACCGGCAGCATGCGCAGCAGTTTCCGGCGCCACGATGCCTTCGATTTCGCCGGTGCCGAACTTCGAACCGTTCTTCGAGAACTTCTTGGCCAGGCCGTAGCTCATGAACGAGGCCGGTGTGGCGCCGCCCGGGGTGATGCCCATCCAGATGCCCACGAAAGAGCTGCGCAGCGAAGTGGCCCAGTAGCGTGGCAGTTCCTTCCACGTCTCCCAGACGATCTTCATGTTGATCTTGGCCGTCTTGCCCGAGAACTTCAGCCCTTCTTCCATCGACAGCAGGATTTCGCCGATGCCGAAGAGGCCGATGACCGCAATCAGGAAGTCGAAGCCGCGCATCAGTTCGGTGGAGCCGAAGGTCAGGCGCAGTTGACCTGTGACGGTGTCCAGCCCCACGGCTGCCAGCGCAAAACCCAAGGCCATCGCCGCCAGGGTCTTGAAGGGCGAGCCCTTGCCCATGCCGACAAAACTGCAGAAGGTGAGCAGGTAGACCGAGAAGAATTCGGGTGCGCCGAACTTGAGCGCGAACTTGGCCACCAGCGGTGCCAGGAAGGTGATCATCACCACGGCCACGAAAGCGCCGACAAACGACGATGTGAAGGCCGAGGTCAGTGCGCGCGCGGCCTGTCCCTTCTGCGCCATCGGGTAACCGTCGAATGTGGTGGCTACCGACCAGGGCTCACCCGGTATGTTGAAAAGGATGGAGGTGATGGCGCCGCCGAACAGCGCACCCCAGTAGATGCAGGACAGCATCACGATGGCCGAAGTGGGCGACATCGTGAAGGTCAAAGGCAAGAGGATGGCCACGCCATTGGCGCCACCCAGCCCTGGCAGGACGCCGATGAGCACGCCGAGCACAATGCCCAGCACCATCAGGCCCAGGTTCATCGGCGTCATGATGACGGCGAAGCCCTGAAAGAGTGAATTCAGTTCAGTCATGGGACCTTACTCCGCTGCAGCAGGCGCTTCAGTAGCCGAGGAAACCGGTCGGGTTGAGCATGCCCTTGTACAGGGGCACGGTGAACCAGACCTCGAACATCAGGAAGAAATAGACGCTCACGCCCACGCCGACCAGCACGCTCTTCAGCGGCGAGTACTTGCCCAGGATGATCATGAACAGGGCGATGTAGATGGCTGAGGCCACGTACAGACCCAGGAAGGTGACGGCCAGCACGTAGATGGCCGCGGGAATCAGCACCGACGCCACTTGTTTGGTCTGCTTGACGGTGGCAAAGGTGCCCGTGTCACGCGACTTCGAAAAGAGCGCCTGGAACAGGATGCCGACCGCGGAAATGCTGATCAGCAAACCGATGTAGAAGGGGAAGTAACCCGACCCCGGGCCGTCGGTGGTCCAGCCGGCACCCAGGCGCCGGGCCTCGAAGATCACCAGCAAGCCCAGCGCCAGCAGCAGGAAGGCGACCACCGCATCGACCGTGTTGTTCTTGGCAATGGCAGGGGTGTCGTCGTGGTCATCGTCTTGCGGGTCGGACATGGCAGTCTCCTTCTAGCGAGTAAGGGCAGCAGCGGGCAAGCCTGCGGCCAGACGCAGGCATCCGACCTGCGTCCAGGTGGCCTTGCATGATTGCTCGGCCCTGATTCATGTGGGGGGAGAAGGGGGGCGGGGCGGCACCTGTGCGGCGCCAGCCCCGCGGGCGATCACTTCGCCATGAAGCCCGCTTCGGTCATCAGCGTGCGGTGGGTCGCTTCAGCGCCTTCCAACCACTTGCGGAAAGCGTCGCCGGACATGCTGGTGGTGTTGAAGGCACCACGCTCCATGTATTCCTTCCACTCGGGGGTGGCACGAACCTTGGTCAGCAGGTCGTCGAAGAACTTGACTTGCGCAGGGGTCACGCCGGGCGCCATGAAGATGCCACGCAGCATGACGTAGTCTTGGGGCACGCCCGCTTCCTTGCAGGTCGGGATGTCGGCCCACGACATCGTGGTCGTCACTTTTTCCTTGTACGGCATGCGCACGTCGTCAAACACACACAGCGGACGCACGGTGCCGGCACGCCACTGCGACACGGCCTCGGCCGGGTTGTTGACGGTCGAATTGACGTGGCCGCCCACCAATTGCACCGCCACTTCACCGCCGCCCTTGTAGGGCACGTAGATGAACTTGGTGCCGGTCGCCTTTTCAAGGCCGACGGTGATGATCTGGTCTTCCTGCTTGGAGCCGGTGCCACCCATCTTCATCTTCAGCGGCCCAGCGGCCTTGACGGCGGCGATGTACTCGGCCGCGGTCTTGTAGGGCGTCTCGGCATTGACCCACAGCACAAACTGGTCGAGGGCCATCATCTGCACCGGGGTCATGTCCTTCCAGTTGAAGGGCACACCGGTGGCCATGGGCGTGGTGAACAGATTGGACAGGGTGATGATGATCTTGTGCGGGTCGCCCTTGGCTTCCTTCACGGACAAAAAGCCCTCGGCGCCTGCGCCGCCGGACTTGTTGACCACCACCATATTGCCCTTCATCAGGTTGTTCTTGCTGATGATGCCCTGGATCAGGCGCGCCATCTGGTCGGCGCCACCGCCAGTGCCGGCGGGGATGACGAACTCGACGGGCTTGGTGGGTTCCCAGGCCTGGGCAGCGGCAGAGCTGACGCCAAAGGCGGCGACAGCGGCCATCACGCACTGGGCCAGGGTGGCCAGGCGGCGAGGCAAAGCCTTGGAAGTTTGAACTGCATTCATCGTGTTGTCTCCTTGTCTTGATCAACGAGTGGAAGTGGTGGTTTGCTTTCGCACGAGGACCGCCATGACCGGGTTCGCGGCGCAATGGTCAATCAACTGCGAGTGGAACGCTATTGACCGCAGTCAAGAAGCAGGGTGAACCCCATCCCTCAACGCCCGCACCGCCGATCGGTGCACCGCCTGGGTGCGACCGACATGGGCCGCCCCCGTCATGTCACGTGCCGCTGCGCAGCAGCGTGGCCGGCGAGGCCCGCAGTTGGGCCGCGAGCACCTGTGCGCCAGCGCCCAGGCTGAGCACGCTGACGGCCAGGGCAACTGAGGCCCCGGTCCAGTACAGGCCGCTGGCGTCCAGTTCCAGGCGCCATCGCAGCAGGCTCAGCGCCAGCAGGCTGCCGGTGACAATGGCAAAGCTCGCGGTCACCAGCGCCAGCAGCGCGTATTCCCAGCGCAGCACGCGGCGCAAGCTGGACAGGCGTGCGCCCAGCGCGTGCATGACACTGGCTTCATACACCTGTCTTGTGCGGCTGGCGGCCACCACGCTGGCCAGCACCAGCAGGCTGGCGGCCAGGCAGGCACCGGCAATCACGGCCAGGCCTGCGCTGGCACGCGCCATCAGGCTGCGCGTGGTGTCCAGCAGGGCCTGGGTGCGCACGGTGACGATGTTGGGCGCCGCAGCAGCCAGTCGGTCCTGCGCGGTCTCGGCTTCGGCAGGCGAGAGCCAGGCCGCGCCGACGTGGCGCGTCACGAAGGGGTCGAGCACGCCGTCGCTGAAGATGCCTTCGAGCCACAGGCGCGACTGAAAGCGGCGCTGCTCGTAGATGGCCATCAGCTCGGCCTGCACCGGCTGGCCCATGATCTCGAACTGCAGCTGGTCGCCCACCTTCAGGCCCAGCTGGTCGGCCTCGCGGTCTTCCATCGCCACCCGGGGCTTGTCGGTGGCGCCTTCGGGCCACCAGGCGCCACGGGTGACCACCACGTCGTCGATGTTGCCGGCTCGGTGGCTCAGCTTGTGTTCATCACGGGCTTCGTTGCGGCGCTCGGCCTCGTCACTGGCGCGCAGGGGCTGCCCGTTCACGGCGGCCAGCCGGCCCAGCACCAGCGGCGCGGTCTGCACCCGCTGCAGGCTGGGGGCTGTCTTCAGCGTGTCGTTCAGGGTCTGCAGCTGGTCTTGCTGCACGTCGTAGAAAACCAGGGCCGGTGCCTGTTGCGGCACCGTTTCGTTGACGGTGCGCAGCAGCGCCGCCACCACGAGCGTGCACGCCACCAGCAAGGTCAAGGCAGAACCCAGCGACAGCAGCGCCGCACGCAGGGGCGAGCCCGGCCTTTGCAGCCCGGCCAGCGCCACGCGCAGTTCGAAGCCGGGCTGCCACTGCGGACGCGACAGCAGCCAGCCGGCACTGGCACGCAAGGCTCGCATCACCCCTTCCAGCAGCAGCAGCAAGAGCAGCACCACCCCCACGAAGGCCAGCGCCAGGCGCGGGTCGGGCATCACCAGCAGCAGCAGCAGCACCACGGCCGCACCGACGGCTGATGTCAGCACCCAGGCCAGGCGCGGCGTGCGCAGAGCGCCACCGTCGATGCCGCGGAACAGGGCCGCCGGGCTCACCGTCAGCGCGCGGCCGAGCGCGGGCAGCGCAAACGCCAGCGCCGTCAACACACCGAAGGCCATGGCCACCGCCAGCGGTGGCACCAGCGCGGCCGGCGCCAGCGTCAGCGGCAGTTGTGCAGCCGCCAGCTGCAAACCAGCCAGCGTGAGCAGCGCACCCAGCACCGCACCAGCCGCGCTGGCCAGCAGCGCCAGCATCAGCACCTGCAGCAGCACCAGCGCGGCCAGCCGACCGTCGCGCAGGCCCAGCGCGCGCAAGGTGGCCAGCGTGCCCAGCTTGCCACCCAGGTAGGCCTGCACACTGTTGAAGACACCCAGGCCGCCGATGAACAGCGCTGAAAAGCCCACCAGCAGCAGCCCCGAACCCACCTGCGCCATGACCTGCGCGATGCGGTCGCTGCGGCCTTCTGCCGACCGCACTTCGGCATTGGACTGCGGGAAGGCGGCCAGAAAACTGTCGCGCCAGGCCCGCGCGGGCTGCGGAGTGCTGACCCGCCAGCGGTAGTCGACCCGGCTCAGCGGCTGCACCAGGCCGGTGGCGGCCAGCGCACCCTGGGCCACCAGCACCGGCGCACCGCCCCAGTCGGCACGCAGGCTGCGGTCGGGCTGGTGCAGCACCAGCGCACGCACCTGCAGCGAAATGTCGCCCACTTCGACGCTGTCACCGACGGTCAGCGCCAGACGGCGTGCCAGCACCGGGTCGAGTGCGATGCCCCAGCGGCCTTCGCGCTGCGCCAGCAGCCCGGCCAGCGGCATGTCGGGCTGCAGTTTCAACTGGCCCACCAGCGGGTAGTTGCTGTCGGTGCTGATCAGGTCCACCAGCTGCGACCGGCCGTCGGCACTGCGCAGCATGGTGCGCAGCTGCACCATGGCAGACACCTGGCCCCGGCCCTGCATCCACTGCAGTTCGGTGCTGTCCAGCGGGGCTTCCTGCCGCACTTCCAGGTCGCCACCGAAGAGCGCCCGCACGTCGTTCTGCAGCGAGCCGGCCACCTGGCGGTACAGGCCACCACCAGCGGCCACCAGCGCCACCCCCAGCACCAGGCAGGCGGCAAACACCCACAGCGGCCGCCCGCCGCTGCGCAGGTCGCGCCAGGCCAGGCTAAGCAGGAAGCGCATGGGTCGCGGTCGCGGCCGTGTGGGGATCGGCCGCGCCAGCCACGGGGCGTTCGCGCAGTTGGCCGTCGTGCAGTTGCAGCACGCGGTCGCAGCGCGCAGCGAAGTCCAGGTCGTGCGTGACCAGCACCAGCGTGGCGCCGCTGTCGCGGTGCAGATCGAACAGCAGCTCGCGGATCAGCGCGCCGGTGTGGTCGTCCAAGTTGCCGGTGGGTTCATCGGCCAGCAGCACCCGCGGCTGGTGCACCAGCGCACGGGCGATGGCCACGCGCTGCTGTTCGCCGCCCGACAGCTGGCTGGGGTGGTGATGCATGCGCTGGCCCAGGCCCACCTTCTGCAGCAGCTCACGCGCTTGCGGCAAGGCCTGTCGGTTGCCGGCCATCTGCAGCGGCAGCGCCACGTTGTCCAGCGCGCTCAGGCTGGGCAGCAGGTGGAAGGACTGGAAGACGATGCCGATGCGGTCACGGCGCAGATCGGCCAAGGCGTCGCGGTCCAGCGTGGCCAGGTCCACGCCGTCCAGCATCACGCTGCCGGCGGCCGGGCGCTCCAGGCCCGCCAGCAGCAGCAGCAGCGAAGACTTGCCCGAACCCGAAGGCCCGGCCACGGCCACCCGCTGGCCCGCCGCGATGTCCAGGTCGACCTGCCGCAGAACTTCGATGCGCGAGGTGCCCAGCGTGTAGTGCAAGGAAAGGCCGCGCAGCGCGATGGCCGGTGGGGCGGTGGCAGGGGCTGCAGCGGTGATCGTCATGGCGCGGAGTTTGACGGCCAGGGCCGCCACCGCGCTGCGGTGGGGGCTTCAGGCCAGCGCAAAGGCCAGCGCGTCGGCAAAGGCCACGGGGATCATGCCCACGTGCCCGCCGCCATAGCCATTGGATGCCAGTGTCAGGCCACCATAACGCCGGGCTCGCAGGTGGGTGGCAAAGTCGATGTTGGCCACGTTGGCGGCGTAGGCCAGGTGCAGGCGTGTCGGCAAGCTGCTGTGCGCTGCGGCGTAGACGGCTTCCCAGTCGTAGACCGTGGCCTGCATGCAGGCAATGGACGCGTCGCTGGACAGGTAGGCGGCAAAGTGGCGGTTGGCGCCCCCTTCGGCAAACAAGGCATACAGCACGAAGCTGCCGCCGTGTGAATGGCCCAGCAGCACACGTCGCAGCGGGTGGCCGCCGACGTTGGCTTCGACGAAGGGTGTGAGCTCCAGGCGGATGAAGTTCAGGAAGGCCACCTGGCCGCCACCGCCCGAGGTGCAGGTGTTGGACGGCACGTAGTCTTCGTTGCGCCGCGCTTCGTTGCCGATGGCCGCGATGATGACCCGGGTGCGCGAGGTCTCGGCGATGTCCACCAGGGTGTTGAAGCGCGAGTCGCCGTCCAGCAGGTAGACCACCGGCATCGCGGCCCGTGCCGCGGCATCACCGGGCGGCAGGTAGATGTGGATCGGGTAGCTGCTGCCGGTGTGGCTGGAGCGCAGGCCTTCGGTCCGCACGGTGCCTGACATGCCTGAGCCATCGCCACCGCCGCCCCCGCAAGCCGTCGCGGCCAGGCCGAGCAAAGTCACGATCGATGAGCGGCGGGTGGCAGGGATGGAAATCTCCAGGCGGGTGTGGGCGGCCGGACTATACGAGCGAAGCCAGCCCCGATTCCGCCGCGGGCGCCACGCTCAGCGCCACCGTGAACACGGCGCCGCTGCTGCCGTCGCGCCGGTTGGCGGCGCGGATGTCGCCGCCGTAGCGTTCCACCAGGCCGCGGCTGATCCACAGGCCCAGGCCGGTGCCGTCGGGGCGGCGGGTGACAAAGGGCTGGAACAGGCGCGCCAGCAGTTCGTCGGACAGGCCACCCCCGGTGTCGACGACATCGATCTCGACGCCGTCAGGGCCGGTGTCGCGTGTGGCCAGCCGCAGCTGGCCACCCTGCGGCATGGCGTGGATGGCGTTGACGATCAGGTTCACCAGCACCTGCTGCAGTTCATGGCGGTTCAGCGCAGGCTGGCGCGTGGCACGGTAGTCGCGCTGCACCTCGATGCCGGTGCTGGCCATCTGGTGGCCGGCCAGCACCAGGCAGTCCTCGAGTGCACGGGCCGTGTCCACGGCTTCGACATAACCCGCAAATTCGGTGGGCCTGGCAAACTGCAGCAGCTGCGTCACGATGAGACGCATGCGTTCGATCTGCTCGTCCATCAGCTTCAGCTCGGCCGCCACCTTGTGGCTGCCCTCGGCGCCCAGCAGCTCGCGCAGCAGGTCCAGGTTGCCCTGGATCACCGCGATGGGGTTGTTGACCTCGTGCGCGATGCTGGCGGTGAGCTGGCCCACGGTGGCGAGCTTTTCGCTGCGCACCAGTTGCTGCTGCGCCTGCTCCAGCGCCTGCGTGCGCTCGGCCACCTTCTTGTCCAGACCGCGGGTGTTCTCGGCGATGACTTGCAGCAGGTGGTCCAGGTGACCGGCCAGGCGGCCGATCTCGTCGTCGGTGGCCACCGCGCCGACGCGTGCGTCCAGGCTGCCACCTTCCACACGCTGCATCGTGGCTTCCATCTGCTCCAGCGGCCGGAAGATGCTGCGCGCCCAGCGCAGCGACACCACGGCGGCGACGATCATCACGGCAAAAAACAGGGCCCCGATGCTGGCCAGCGCGCCGTACTTCAGCAAGGTGAAGGGCCGCTCCAGGATGCCCACGTACAACATGCCCACCCGCCGGCCGCTGCCGTCGGCCAGCGGCTGGTAGGCCGACACGTACCACTCGTTGACGACAAAGGCCCGGTCGAGCCAGGTGGTGCCACGGCCCAGCACGGTTTCGCGCACCGTGTTCGACACCCGCGTGCCGATGGCACGCTGGTCTTCTTCGGCGCCGAACAGGCGCACGTTGGTGCTGATGCGCACGTCGTCCAGGAACAGCGTCGCGGTGCCGCGGCTGCCCAGTTCGGAAAAAGGCAGCGATCCTTCCGGGTAGACGATTTCGTTGATGTGGTCGATGAAGGGCAGGTTGCGGTTCAGCAGCAGACCGGCCTGCACATGGCCCAGCAACTCGCCTTGCGGGCTTCGCACCGCGCGCGTGGCCAGCAGCACCATCGCGCGGTCTTCGACCTCACGCGCCGTGGGAGCCGCGTTGCGCGTGGCCACCAGCGGCACCGGCACGCGGTCACGCAGTTCGGGGCTCAGCAGGCCCTGCTGCGCGGGCTCGAAGACCTCGACGCTGGTGCTGTCGGCCAGGGCCGCGTCGGGTGGCAGCAGCCGGATGAAGTCCAGTCTTTCGCGCCCCGCCAGGCGCTGCAGCAGCGGTTCAACCGGCTGCTGGCGTGGCTGCAGGGCCTGCAGCAGCGCGGCCGACTCGGCCACGCCCGTGGCACTGGCGCCCACTTCGCCCAGCACCCGTTCGAAGTAACCCTGCGCCACGGCCAGGTCGGACCGCACCTTGGTGACGAGCAGGCGGTCCACCGCCTCGCTGCCCCACCACAGCAAAAAAGCCCCCAGCAGCGGCAGCACGCCCAGCAGCGGCAGCAGCACCATCACCAGCAGTTTGTTGCGGATGGACAGGCGGGCGAAGCGGCCCAGATGGGCCGCTGTCGTGCCGGCGAAGTGGGCAGCGACCGTCGGTGGCTGCGCCGCTTCGGGCATCAAACCAGCGCCCATTCGGCGCAGCGCCGTTCCAGCGTGCGCCGTGAGATGCCCAGCAGCTGCGCGGCGCGGGTCTTGTCGCCGTCCACCTGTTCCAGCACGGCCAGGATGTGGCGCTTTTCCAGCGTGTGCAGGTCGGTGGGGCTGTCCAGCGGCATCGGTGCCACCTGCGCTGTGGCAGGTGACAGGGGGGCCCGCGACAGGCCCTGGTACAGCGCCGAGACATTCAGCGCTCCGACGATCAGCGAACGTTCGATCAGGTTGCGCAGCTCGCGCACATTGCCCGGCCAGGCGTACTGCTGCAGATACTGCATCTCGTCGTCAGAGACCTCGATGGCCTCGACGCCCAGCTTCGGCGCCAGCGTGTCGATGAAGTGCGCCACCAGGTCGGGGATGTCTTCCTTGTGGGCCGACAGCGGTGGCAGCGTGATCTCCACCACCTGCAGCCGGTAGTACAGGTCGGCACGGAAGCGCCCGGCCTCGACCTCCTGGCGCAGCACGCGGTTGCTGGCGGCGACGATGCGCACGTTGACGGCAATCTCCTGTTCGCTGCCCACCGGTCGCATGCGGCGGCTTTCCAGCACCCGCAGCAGGCTGGCCTGCAAGGGCAGCGGCAACTCGGCCACTTCGTCCAGGAACAGCGTGCCGCCCTGGGCATAGACAAACAGGCCGTCGTGGCCGGGCTGGCCGAAGAGTTCGGCTTCGATCAGTGCCGGCGACACGGTGGCGCAGTTCACCGGCACGAAGGGCGCCGCCGCCCGCGGGCTCAGGCGGTGCAGCGCCAGCGCGGCCAGTTCCTTGCCGGTGCCCGACTCACCCGTCAGCAGCACCGTGCTGTCCACCGTGGCCACGCGGTGCAGCGCTGCCTGCAGGCCCTTGATCACGATGCTGCGGCCCACCAGGCCGTCGGCCGGGCCGGTGCGTTGGTGCAGGGCCCGTTTGAGCACCCAGTTTTCGCGCTTCAGGCCGGCCCGTTCCAGGCCGTGTTTGACGGCGCCCAGCACCTGCGCCACCCGAAAGGGCTTGAGCAGGAAGTCGCCGGCGCCCGCGCGCAGCGCTTCGATGGCGGTGTCCAGGTCGGCAAAGGCGGTGATCAACACCACCTCGCACGGGTTGCCCCGGGCGCGCAGTTCCTGCAGCAGCGTGAGGCCGCTTTTGCCGGGCAGCGTGATGTCGAGGATGACGAGGTCGAAACGGTGGCGCTGCAGCAGCTCGTCGGCTTCTTCGGCGCTGCCCGCGGCCATCACCTGGCCTGCACGGGGCGCCAAGGTCTTGACCAGGAAGTTGCGCATGCCGGGCTCGTCGTCCACCACCAGCACCGTGGCGTGGGGCCAGGACTCGGCAGCGGAGGCAGGTGCGGTCATGGGGCACGGAGTTTAAGCGTCGGGTCTGCCCGCTCGGATGCCCGCAAGGGCACAGGGGCGGCCTGCTTACCATGTGGGCATGAAACCCCGTGGTGTCCACCTGCAGTACCGATTCGAGGCCGGCACCGCCGATGCCCTGTCCGACCCCGCAGCCCAGCAGGGCAGCGACGTGCAAAACCCCTTGTTCGATCTGCTGCTGGCGCTGCGTGAACACCGCAGCATCCAGCAGGCGGCGCGCGAGACCGGCGTGTCCTACCGCCACCTGTGGGGTCAGCTGAAACACTGGCAAGAGGTGCTGGGCCAGCCCTTGGTGACCTGGACCCAGGGCCAGCCGGCGCGCCTGACACCGTTTGCCGAACGCCTGCTGTGGGCCGAAACGCGCGCCCGTGCGCGCCTGGCGCCGCACATCGAAGCCTTGCGTGCAGAACTGGCGCGGGTGCTGGCCGAGGCGCTGGACGGCACGCAGCAGGTCTTGACCGTCTTTGCCAGCCACGACATGGCACTGCCGCTGCTGCAGGAACGGGCCAGCCAGCACCACGGCCTGCACATCGACCTGCGCTTTGCCGGCAGCATGGACGCGCTGCGTGCGCTGGCCGCGGGGCGCTGCCTGGTGGCGGGTTTCCACGTGCCGGCTCAGGCGCAGAGCGCGCCGGTGTTCGCGCGGCAACTGAAGCCGCTGCTGAAACCCGGCCGCCACAAGCTGATCGGTTGCGCCAGCCGCGTGCAGGGCCTGATGGTGGCCAAGGGTGGGCCCGTGCAGCCGCGCAGCCTGGCGGATGTGGTGCAGCAGCGCATGAGTTTCGTGCACCGCCAGCCGGGGTCCGGCACGCACCTGCTGCTGCAGCACCTGCTGCAGGCCGAAGGGCTGGCCCCCGACAGCATCCCGGGCCTGGGCGTGCACCGAGAAGACAGTCACCTGGCCGTGGCCGCGGCGGTGGCCAGCGGAGCGGCCGACACCGGCCTGGGCATCGAAGCGGCCGCGGCGCAGTTCGGCCTGGGCTTCGTGCCGCTGATCGAAGAGGACTACTACCTGGTCTGCCTGCGCGACGCACTCGAAGAACCCGCAGTGCAGCTGCTGAGGCAGTTGCTGCAGGGTCCGGCATGGCGACAGACCTTGGCCGAAGTGCCGGGATACGGCGCGGGGCAGGGCGGCCAGGTGCTGAGCCTGACCAAGGCCTTGCCGTGGTGGCACTTCAGGTCACCCAAGGGCGATGCGACATGAGCCAGGCACCTGCCGGGCCGCCGCTGCAGGCCCTCTCGCTGACCCGCGTCAACGACGCGGTCTACCGCGTGGACGATGCGCAGGGTGTGCAAGTGGGCAACCTGAAATGGATCAGCGGCCAGTGGAAGTTCAAGGCCATCGGCCACGATGCCGATGGCGCCGTGGTTCCGGGTGGCGGCCCCTTCACCGACAGGCACAACATGCCATTTGCAACTGCCGACGCAGCGCGCGTCAGCGCCGGCTTGCTGGGTGAATGAGGCTTGCCGACACCGGTGCGTCGCTGCTCAGCGCCGGGCCCAGCGGTCGACACCCTGTTCGACGGCGTCCCAGGCCTTGCGGTCGTAGGTCAGCGACACAAACAGGTTGGCCTTGCTGGGCAGTTCACGCCGGGCGCTGGCGGCCAGGCGCTGCAGTTCGTGACGCAGGGCCTCGACACAGCCCTGCAGGTCGCTGAAACGCACGTCCAGGCGGTGGAACAGGATGGCGCGCTGCAACTCGGCTGCTTTCAGGGAACTGCGTTGGACGGCTCGCACGAAGATGCGTGCGGCGCCTTCGCCCAGCAGTTCCACACACAGCTCGCGGTGCCAGCCGGTCAGGCTGCGCTGCGGTGTGATGGCCGGCAGGTCGGGCTCGACTTGCAGCCCCTGCAAACCTTGTGGTGACGCTTCCTTGCTTGGCGGGTTCTCGATCATCGATTCAGTTTAGCGATCACTTGACGGGCAACACCCGCATGCCCAAAGACCTTCCTGCCGAGCGGTCAAGCACCTGGATCGTGGTCTGCCGTGGTTTGAAGCCTTCGGGCAGCGGCACGCTGCCGCTGACCACCTCGTGGCTGCCCACCTGCAAGGGGATGGCCTGGAGCGCGACCGTGCTCGGGCTGCCTTTGCTGGACTCACCCGCCACCAGCAGCTTCAGCGTGCCGAGCAGCGGCTTGCTGCCGGCGCGCTCACGCGACAACACCACTTCGTAGTTCAGCTGGCCGGCTTTGACGTTGAAGCGTGCGGCCCGCACCGCCACCTGGCCGTCGCGGGGGTCGGGTGGCAGGGCGGCCACGACGGCGGCCAGGTCTTCCTGCAGCCGCGTCAGCATCGCGCGGCCGTTGGCGCTTTCGGCGCTGAGGGCCTGCCTTTCGGCCAGGGCGGTCTGCAACCGCTGCTGCGTCTGGTTCAGCTCGGCCTGCAGGCGCAGCCGCTCGGCTTCCGCCTGGTCGAAGGCGCCGCGCAGTTCGGCCGAGGCCGCCGGCGTCAGGCGCGGTGGCAGCAAGCGTTCCTGCACAAACAGCACCGCAGCGGCACCGCCTGCGGTGCCCAGCAGCAGCAGCAACAGCCAGCGGGGCATGCGCCAGCCGGATCGGCGGCGGCCATAGGATTCGATGACAACGGGTCTGGATCGACCGAACATGAGAGAGCCAGGGCGCGGCAGGCTTGCGCTTCACGGGAGGGCTCCGCACCTTAAGCGCCATGGGCACTGCGGATGCAACGTGATGCGTCGGGATGCGCCGTGACCTGGCGCGCGTGCCGGCGCCGTTCCAGCAGCGTGCCGAAGGCCCCGCTGGGCACCGAGTTCGGCGATTCGTGACTTACTGCCCGTTGCATTGCGGTGGCTGCTGACCCGCTGCGTGTCTTCATCCGGTTCGAGTGTCAACCGCCGCGCCACTAAGATGGCGTCAGACACAGCTGACACCCTCACCCGACCATGACAAGCTCCATCGCCCGCGCCATCGTCTTCGAAGCGCCGCAGCAGCTGACCGTCCAACAGCTGCAGCTCAAGCCCTTCGAAGCCACCGACATCGAAGTGGAAGTCCACTTCAGCGGCATCAGCACCGGCACCGAACGCCTCTTGTGGGACGGCACCATGCCACCCTTCCCGGGGCTGGGCTACCCCTTGGTGCCAGGTTACGAGACCGTGGGCACGGTGGTGCGGGCCGGCGAAGCGGTGGACCAGGCGGCCCTGCCGCTGGGCAGCCACGTGTTCGTGCCCGGCTCCTACAGCTTCCAGGGTGTGCGCAATATCTTCGGTGGCGCCGGCTCCCGCCTGATCGTGGCGCACGACCGCGTCGTGCAAGTGGCGCCCGAACTCGGCCCCAAGGCCGTGCTGCTGGCGTTGGCGGCCACCTGCCATCACGCGGTGGCGCCGGGCGGGCAGAAGACCCTGGTGCCACCCGAACTCATCGTGGGCCATGGTGTGATGGGGCGGCTTATGGCGCGCATCTGCCTGGCCATGGGGTGGCCCGCGCCCACGGTGTGGGAAACGCAGGCGGTGCGGCGCGAAGGTGCTGCGGGCTACAGGTGCACCCACCCGGACGAAGACACCCGCAAGGACTACCGCGCCATCTGCGATGTCAGCGGCGACAGCAGCATCCTGAACGGCCTGATCTCGAGGCTGACGCCGGGCGGTGAGGTGGTGCTGGCCGGCTTCTACAAAAACGACCTCAGCTTTGCCTTTGCGCCGGCCTTCATGCGCGAAGCCAGCCTGCGTGTGGCCGCGCAGTGGAAAAAGCCCGACCTGCAGGCCGTGACCGCCATGGTCGAATCGGGTGCCCTGTCGCTGGAGGGCCTGATCACGCACACGCAGACCGTCGGCCGTGCACGCGAAGCCTACGAGGTGGCCTTCGGCGACCCGCAGTGCCTGAAGATGATGGTCGACTGGCGCGCTTGAAGGTGCATGATGAGTCGGCAACCGAAGATGGAGATTCAGCGATGAGCAAAAGCGGCAGTGGCAAGGACAAAAAAGAGAGCAAGCCAGCCAAGAAGGTCCACGTGCCCAACCCACCCGGCCTGCCTGCCAGCCTGACCCAGAAACTGCCCAATGCGCTGAAGCCGAAAAAGCGCTGACTCACGAGCCCATTGCCGCCGGCGCGCGCTTGCCATAAACTTAGCCAAATGGCTAAGCAAAGTGCAGACCTGAGCGACGTCTTCAACGCCCTGGCCGACCCCACACGGCGTGCGGTGGTCGGCGTGCTGGGGCACGGGCCGGCTTCGGTGTCTGCACTGGCCGCGCCGTTCGACATGGCCTTGCCGTCGTTCATGAAGCACCTGGCGGTGCTGGAACGCAGCGGCGTGATCCGGTCGCACAAGGCCGGGCGGGTGCGCACCTGCGAGCTGCAAGTGCGTGCGCTGACTCAGGCCGAACGCTGGATGGCCCAGCAGCGCGAGCTGTGGAACGGGCGCAGCGACCGCATGGCCGACTTCGCCGAAAAACTGCACCGTGAAAGGAAGCCCGATGCCTGATTCCACCTCGAGCAAGGCCCCCGAGGACCTGATCATCTCGCGCCTGGTGCGTGCACCCCGGGCCACGCTGTGGCGTGCCTGGACCGATGCCGATCTGCTGAAGCAGTGGTGGTGCCCCAAGCCCTGGACCACCGAAGTGCGTGCATTCGAACTGCGCGCCGGCGGCAACTTCCACACCTTCATGCAAGGGCCCGACGGCGGCACCAGCGACAACCCCGGTGCCTTCCTGGAAGTTGTGCCGCAGAGCCGGCTGGTGTTCACGTCCCTGTTGACCGGAGGCTGGCGCCCGGCGACGCCCTGGCTGCCCTTCACCGCCATCATCACGATGGCCGACGAAGCCGATGGCACACGCTACATCGCCACCGTGATGCACCCCGACCAGGCCAGCAGCGACCGCCACACCGAGCTGGGTTTTTTCGATGGCTGGAACACCTGCATCGATCAGCTGGAAGCGCTGGCTCGGCAACTGCCCTGAGGCGAAGTGCGGCCGGGCACTTGTTATGCTCGATGCATTCTTCGATGACAGCGCCGCAGGCGCAGCCGTACCCCATGAAAAAACTCTTTGCCGCCGTTCTCGTCGCCGCGCTGACCGCGCCCGCCGCCGCTTGGGCCCAGGCCTGGCCCACGGCCAAACCCGTGCGGCTGGTGATCCCGTTCCCGGCCGGCGGTGCCACCGACATCATCGGCCGCATGCTGGGGCAGAAGCTGTCGGCGGCGCTGGGGCAGCAGGTGGTGGTGGACAACAAACCCGGTGCCGGTGGCAGCATCGGTTCGGACATCGTGGCCAAGGCGCCGGCCGATGGCTACACCATCCTGCTGGCCACCAGTTCCACGCACTCCATCGGGCCGGCGCTGAACCCGCGCATCCCCTACGACGCGTTCAAGGACTTCGCGCCGGTCGCGCACGTGGCCAATGCGCCCAGCGTGCTGGTGGTGGGTCAGAGTTTTCCGGCCGCCACGGCCAGGGAACTGGTGGATCTGCTCAAGAAAAATCCCGGCAAGTACAACTTCGGCTCCAGCGGCATCGGCACCTATCCGCACCTCACGGCGGAGATGTTCAAGTGGCGCGCCGGCGGCTTGTTTGTCGTGCACATCCCATACCGCGGCACGGGCCTCGTGATGACCGACCTGATCGCGGGCCAGATCGGTTTCCTGATGGACAGCGTGGTGTCGGCGCAGCCGCACATCGCCGCGGGCCGTGTGCGACCGCTGGCGGTGAGTGGCGCCAAGCGCTCGGCTGCGCTGCCCAACGTGCCCACGCTGACGGAACAAGGTGTGCCGGGCATGGAGTTCGGCAACTGGTTCGGCTTCTTCGCGCCGGCGGGCACGCCGGCTGACATCGTGCAGCGACTGAACCGCGAACTCAACACCATCGTGCGTTCGCCGGACATGATCGAGCGGCTGGAAAAAACCGGTGCGGAACCGGTGGGCAGCACACCGGAGCAGTTTGCCAAGACCTACCGCGACGAATACGACAACTGGAAGCTGGTGATCCAGCGCGCCAACATCCGCGCGGAGTGATCGAGGCGGCGTTGCGGCGGTTCGGGTTCAGTTCTCGGGCTGCTGCAGCGAACGCAGTTCTTCCGCGGTGTTGGCGTTGAAAAATGCCTGGGCATCGTCGAAGACCACCGTGGTGCAGCGGTGCTGCGCCGTCCAGCGGTCGATCTTGCGCTGGCCGCTGGTGAGGTAGGCGACCAGGCTTTCGATGAGCGAGGTCTTCAGCAGGCAGAACACCGGCTGCACCTGCACCTGGCCGGCTTCCATGGTGGCGGCCATCGCGATGTCGGCGTCTTCGGCCAGCAGTGCTTGCGACAGCCGCGCCGCCAGGTCCAGCGGAAACAGCGGCGTGTCGCAGGGCACCGTCAGCAGATAGGGTGTTTCGCACTGTTCCAGGCCGGCCAGCCAGCCGGCCAGCGGGCCCGGGAAGTCACCCATCGGGTCGGGCCACACCGGCACGCCCATCGATTCATAGGCCGCCAGGTTGCGGTTGGCATTGACCATGATGTGCCCCACCTGCCCCTGCAGCCGCATCAGCGCGTGCATGGCCAGCGGCATGCCCAGGTGGTTCTGCAGGCCCTTGTCGACGCCGCCCATGCGGCTGCCGCGGCCGCCGGCCAGGATCAGGCCGGTGATGTCTTGCATGTCGATCGTGTTCATGTTTCCAGCATGTCGAAACCCTGGGTCTCGACCACCAGGAAGTTCTGCGTGAAGACGGCCAGCGCACGCCAGGTGTCGGCACGCGGGTGGGCGATCACGGTTTCGCACAGGCGCTCGACCCAGGTCTGGATGTGGGCACGGAAGAAGCGGCGCTGCTGCTCCAGGTTGCACACGGCCACGTCGTCGCCGGCGATCAGGTAGCGCATGACCTCGAACAGGTAGGCGATGTGGTCTTCGGTTTCCAGCGTGGCTGCGTCGCGTGTCAGGCCCAGCGCGGCCAGGTCGTGGCGCAGCACGGCCAGCGGCTTTTCGTTCAGGAAACCGGCCAGGTAGAAGGAGCCGTAGGCAAACACCTCGGGCTTGCCGACGCCAAGGAACAGCGCTTCGTGCTCGGCCGCGGCGGCCTCGACGGTGGTGCTGCGCAGCGCGCCCACCAGCGCCTGCCAAGGGCCTTCGAGCAGTGCGCCGGTTTCGGGCGCTTCGGTGACGGCGGTGCTGAACTGCTGCAGCAGTTCGGCATCGGGCGGCGCCAGCCACAGGCGGGCCAGCAGGCCGTAGAGCTCGGCGCGCGCCAGTTCTTCGCTGCCGTCGGCGCTGCCGAAAACGACGGGGGACGTGGGGGTGTCGATGCTCATGTTCACAGGTCGGTGATGCGCACTTCGCCGGGGTTGCTGTACAGGTCCACCACGCGGCAGTCGCCGCACATCTTCAGGCGGTCGGCCGCCGCGCCCTGGAAGGCCGCGTGGCCCTGCAGCTTGTTCAGCATGTTTTCGATGGCCAGCAGCGTGCCGAAGGGCTTCTGGCACTTGATGCAGCGGTAGGGTTCCATCTCGGCCAGCACACGCGGCAGCTTGCGGGCCTTGCCGCTGTCGGCCAGCCACAGGCGCGGCTGCAGCGTGATGGCATCTTCGGGGCAGGTCTTGGCGCACAGTCCGCACTGCACGCAGTTCTTTTCGATGAACTTCAGCTGCGGCTTGTCGGGGTTGTCGGCCAGCGCGGCTTCGGGGCAGGCGCTGACGCAGCTCAGGCACAAGGTGCACTTGTTGCTGTCCACCACCAGCGTGCCGTAAGGCGAACCGGCCGCGGGCAGGGCGATGTCGTCGGCCGGCTGCGGCGCCTGCGCCATCAGGTGGTCCAGCGCCAGGTCCAGCGTGGCGCGTTTGTCGGCCTGCACGGCAAAGGCCGCGGCACGGGCCACGGTGCGGGCAGGCGGGGCGCGCAGGCTGCGGTCCAGTTCGGGCAGGTCGCGGGCGTCACGGGCGGTCAGCAGACGCAGGTGTTCACCGCTGTAGCCCAGCCCGGACAGGATGGCCTGGGCCACGGCCATCTGTTCGGCCAGTGCCTGGCGGTACTCGGGTGCGTCTTCGTCGGTCACCAGCACCCAGACCTGGCTGGCGCCCTGGGCGATGGCGCTGAGCCACAGGTCCAGGCCCAGGCTGGCGGTGTGCCACACCGGCACCGGCAGCACCCGTGCGGGCAGGCCTTGCAGCGTGGCATCCACCCGTGCACCGCGGCCCAGTTCGTTGAGCAGCGCGGTGCCCGCACCTTCGCTGTGGATGAGCAGTGCCGCGTCGCGCCCGCCGGCGTGGCCGTAGGCCGTGAGCAGCGTGCGCAGGCGTTTGCCCTGGTCCACCGTGCCGGGGTGGGCAAAGCCCATCGCGCCGCTGGGGCACACCGTGCTGCAGGCGCCGCAACCCACGCAGAGGTGGGGCTCGACGATCACGCCGCCGGCCAATTCGCCCTTGGTCTTGCCCTTGCGCGAGGCGTCGCTGCGGATCGCGCGTGTGCTGCACACGTCGATGCAGGCCGTGCAGCCCTGAAGCTCGTTGCGGCTGTGGGCACACAGCTTGTGCTGGTACTTGAAGAACTTGGGTTTCTCGAATTCACCGCGCATGTCGCGCAGCTTCAGCACCGCGTCGAGCAACTTGCGTGGGTCGCTGCCGGTGTGGAAGTAACCCTGCGGCGGCTGATGCTGCAAGAAGGCCGGCGCCTCGCGCAGGTCGAGCACCAGGTCGAAGCTGTCGTTGTGGGCGATGGCGGCGCGGTTGAAGTCGATCGCGCCAGCGGCGTCGCACACGCGCACGCAGTCGCGGTGGCTCTTGCAGACGTCCAGCTTCACCTGGTAGTCCAGGCCGATGGCACCTTCGGGGCAGGCTTCGACGCAGGCATTGCAGCGCGTGCACAGGTCCAGGTCGATCGGGTTGTGGCTTTCCCACTCGGCCTCGAAATTGCCGAGCCAGCCGCGCAGTTGCGTCAGGCGGCCGGTGTGGGTGGCGCGGCCGTGGGTTTGTGCCAGGGCACCACCCGGGCGAGAGACGAGCACGCTCACGTCCAGCTGGTCGGCCAGCATGCCGGCGGCCTGTTCGGCTGCGTCGGCGTCGCCCAGCACCAGGCAGCGGCCGGCACTCTGGTAGCTGACGGTTGGCACGGGTTCAGGTGCCGGCAGCTGTGCGGCGGCGATCAATGCGGCCAGCTTCGGTGTCAGCGTCGAAGGCCCCTTGCTGGCAGCAGACGCACGGTGTTCGCGGCTCCAGCCGCCGGTCTCGCGGATGTTGACGAAGTGGATCGGCCGCTCCTGCACGCTGGCCGCCCCTTCGGTGGCTTCGTTCAGTTCCAGGAACAGGCGGCTTTCCTGCGTGCAGGCCACCAGCAGTTCGTCGCCGCTGGCGCCGGTGGCCTTGGCCGCGCGCTGGAAGGCGGCGGCCTCACGCCGGCACAGCAGCGTGTGGACGGTTTCCAGACCTTCAGTGCTGGCGCCCGGGGTCTTGCTCAGCGCCTGGCGCAGGGCCGGCGCGTCCAGCGTCATCGTCTGGTTGCAGTTGCACAGCAGGGTCTTCATGGGCGGTGGTGTCGGGGGGCAGGGCTTGGGTGTCGGCCGAGGCGGCGGGATCGAGCGACGAAGGCTCGGCAGGCTCGGTGGGTGGGGTGGTGGCAGCAGCGGCTTGCGCATCCTGAGCGGCCAGTGCGGCCGCCGCAGCATCGGCCTTGTCTTCTTCGTCGAACAGGCCCAGCAGCTTGGATTGCACCATCTTGCGCAACATGCCGGGGGGCAGCGGGTCGGGTTTGCCGTAGTCGTCGATGTAGATGTCCAGCCCGTCCATGACGTTGAAATGCGGGTCGCTGAAGAGCTTCTTCAGGGCGGCGTTCTTGACCTCGGGCGCCACGCCGCGAGCAACGAAACCCGTGTAGTCGGAATCGCGGGTCAGTTCGGCCACGTCGGCCAGGGTCAGCGCAGGGGGCGGCTCGGGCGACTCAGGCGACTGTGCCGCCTGCTCGGGCATGACCGGCGCGGCAGGCGCGATGGGCACTTCAAGAGCCGCGGCAGCGTTTGGTGCCAAGGGGGCGATGGGGGCAAGCGGCTCGGCCTCGGGCTCGGGCAGCGGCTGGCCCGTGCGCGCCAGTGCCTTGCGGCGCGCCCAGCGCGACAGGAATGGGGCTTCGTCGACGGGCACCGGCTGCCTACCTTTCACCCGGCGCGCGGAACGACTGCGGCCGGCGGCGCTGTTTCACCTCGGGCTTGTGGTGTTCGTCGGCAAAGGCCTGCAGCCAGCTGCGCACCTGTTCGGGCAATGGCACGTTGTCCACCTTTTCCTGTGCGTCCAGCAGGCGGCCGGCTTCGTGGTAGGACAAGGTCACGAACTCGGGCCAGGCGTGTGGCGGCTGCTGCGGGTCGGGCTGGTCGAAACGCCACATCACGAACCACACGGGCGCGCCCGAACTCAGGTTCAGGTAGTAGCCCTCGGCTTCGTCGGTGTGCAGCGTGACCGGCAGGCCCGGGTGCAGGAAGGTGGCACTGCTGCCATCGTTGCGCAACTGCCGCGGCTGGCTGCCGAACTGGCCTTCGTCGAGCAGCACGTCGGTGATGGCAAACCGCCAGTCTTCCCAGCGGCTGGGGGCCTGCAGCCGCTGGATCTGCACGGCGACCTGGAGAGTGGGGCGTTCTTGCACGAAATTTGCGCTTGGGGCGGGCCGGGGCCGTGTTGTTGCAGCGGGTCACGAAGGGGGCGGATTTTAGGCGCCGGGCGTGCCGCGCGAGCCGCTCGTTTGCGCAGGGGTCCGGACGGTCACCCGGGGCTTTCAGCGACAGTTTGACCTGCCATGCGACAACTTGTCGCGGTGGCCTGGGGTGGTCCCGTATTGAAGCTGTCAGGTCCGTGCGTGTTAATCCGGTGGTGGTTATGCACCCGCATGCATAGCGGTGCTCACGAAGGAGATGCCTTGAGCAGCAAGATCGATCAGTCCAGCCCTGCCGCCCGCCTCGACACCGTGGCCGCGTCGCCCCTGTCCCGGCGAACCCTGTTTGCCGGCGCCGGTACCGCCGGTGCACTGGCCGCCGCGGCCGCCGTGCTGCCCTTGTCCCAGCAGGTGGCCCCGGTGGCCACCGCGGCGCTGCCGGATGCCGCTGCCGGTGGATACCAGCTCACCGAGCACGTGCAGCGCTACTACCAGACCGCCCGCGTCTGATGAACCCGGGGCGGGCCCTGCCCGGTGGCGCCTTGTGCGACGTCGCGTGCCTGCTTGGCAGGCCGCCCCTGCCTGTTCCCGCCAGCCCTTTGCCTGCAGGCCTGACCCGGCCACCCTTTCAGCCGCCTCGGCGGCCCTGAAGAAGGACCTCACATGTTGCTGACCCGCAAGTCCCAGGACACTTCCGCCAGCCCGTCGCCAGCCCACTCGCGCATGGTCAGCCAACTGGCTCGTGGCATGCAACGCGCCATTCCCACGATGGACCGCCGCGCCTTCCTGCGCCGTTCGGGCATGGGTGTGGGCGCGGGCATCGCCGCTTCGCAGCTGACACTGGTGAAAAAGGCCGAGGCCGCCACGCCGGCGCGCGCCGGGCTCACGGGCACCGGCACGGTCGAGGTCAAGCGCACGGTCTGCGGCCACTGTTCGGTGGGCTGCGCGGTCGACGCGGTGGTGGAAAACGGCGTCTGGGTGCGCCAGGAGCCGGTCTTCGACAGCCCCATCAACCTGGGCGCCCATTGCGCCAAGGGCGCGGCGCTGCGCGAACACGGCCACGGCGAGTTCCGCCTGAAGTACCCGATGAAGCTGGTGAACGGCAAGTACCAGCGCATCAGCTGGGACGTGGCGCTGGAAGAGATCAGCGCCAAGATGCTGGAGCTGAAAAAGGCCAGCGGCCCCGACAGCCTGTTTTTCGTCGGCAGCAGCAAACACAACAACGAGCAGGCCTATCTGCTTCGCAAGTGGGTGTCCTTCTGGGGCACCAACAACACCGACCACCAGGCGCGCATCTGCCACAGCACCACCGTGGCCGGCGTGGCCAACACGTGGGGCTACGGTGCGATGACCAATTCGTACAACGACATGCAGAACTCGAAGGCTGCGCTGTACATCGGCAGCAATGCCGCTGAAGCGCACCCGGTGAGCATGCTGCACATGCTGCATGCCAAGGAAACCGGCTGCAAGATGATCGTCGTCGACCCGCGTTTCACACGCACGGCGGCCAAGGCCGACCAGTTCGTGCGCATCCGCTCGGGTTCGGACATTCCGTTCCTCTTCGGTGTGTTGCACCACATCTTCAAGAACGGCTGGGAAGACAAGAAGTACATCGAGGACCGTGTCTATGGCATGGAGAAGGTGCGCGAAGACGTGATGGCCAACTGGACACCCGACAAGGTGCTCGAGGCCTGCGGCGTCGACGAAGCCACCTGCCTGCAGGTCGCGCGCACGATGGCCGAGAACCGCCCCAGCACCATCGTGTGGTGCATGGGCCAGACGCAGCACAGCATCGGCAACGCGATGGTGCGGGCCAGCTGCATCCTGCAGCTGGCGTTGGGCAATGTCGGCAAGAGCGGTGGCGGCACCAACATCTTCCGCGGCCACGACAACGTGCAGGGCGCCACCGACGTCGGCCCCAACCCGGACAGCCTGCCGGGGTACTACGGCCTCGCCGAAGGTTCCTTCAAGCACTTCGCCAACACCTGGGGCGTGGACTTCGAGTGGATCAAGAAACAGTACGCACCGGGCATGATGAGCAAGAGCGGCATGACGGTGTCGCGCTGGATCGACGGTGTGCTCGAGAACAACGAGCTGATCGACCAGGACAGCAATCTGCGCGGTCTGTTCTTCTGGGGCCATGCGCCCAACTCGCAGAGCCGCGGCCTGGAAATGAAGCGGGCCATGGACAAGCTGGACCTGCTGGTGGTCATCGACCCCTTCCCCAGCGCCACCGCTGCGATGGCCGCGATGCCGGGCAAGGCCGATGAGCAGAACCCCAACCGCGCGGTCTACCTGCTGCCGGCCTGCACGCAGTTCGAGACCAGCGGTTCCTGCACGGCTTCGAACCGCAGCATCCAGTGGCGCCAGCAGGTCATCGAGCCGCTGTGGGAAAGCCGCAGCGACCACATGATCATGTACCAGCTGGCGCAGAAGCTGGGCTTCGACAAGGAACTGGTCAAGAACTACAAGATGCAAAAGGTCAAGGGCCTGGACGAGCCCCTGCCCGAGGACATCCTGCGCGAAATCAACAAGTCGGTCTGGACCATCGGCTACACCGGCCAGAGCCCCGAGCGCCTGAAGGCGCACATGCGCAACATGCATGTCTTCGACATCAAGACGCTGAAGGCCAAGGGCGGCATCGACAAGGAGACCGGCTACAAGCTCGACGGCGAGTACTTCGGCCTGCCCTGGCCCTGTTACGGCACGCCCGAAATGAAGCACCCGGGCAGCCCCAATCTGTACGACACCAGCAAACACGTGATGGACGGCGGTGGCAACTTCCGCGCCAACTTCGGTGTCGAGCGCGAAGGTGTTTCGCTGCTGGCGGCCGACGGCTCACACTCCAAGGGCGCCGACCTGGCCACCGGCTACCCCGAGTTCGACCACCTGCTGCTCAAGAAGCTGGGCTGGTGGGGCGACCTCACCGAGGCCGAGCAGAAAGCCGCCGAAGGCAAGAACTGGAAGACCGACCCCTCGGGCGGCATCATCCGCGTGGCCATGCAGGTGCACGGCTGCCACCCCTTTGGCAACGCCAAGGCCCGTGCGCTGGTGTGGAACTTCCCCGACCCCGTGCCCAAGCACCGCGAGCCGCTGTACAGCACCCGCGCCGACCTGGTGGCGAAGTACCCCACCCACGACGACAAGAAGGCCTTCTGGCGCCTGCCCACGCTGTTCAAGACGGTGCAGGACAAGAACAAGGACATCGGCAAGACCTTCCCGTTGATCATGTCCAGCGGGCGCCTGGTCGAATACGAAGGTGGCGGCGAAGAAACACGCAGCAACCCCTGGCTGGCTGAACTGCAGCAGGAGATGTTCGTCGAGATCAATCCGCGTGCCGCCAACGACCGGGGCATCCGCAACGGTGAATATGTCTGGCTGAAGACCCCGTCGATGGCTGGGCTGCCCGACTTCAAGGGCATCCGTGTCCAGGCGCTGGTGACCGAGCGGGTGGACGCCGAAACGGTGTGGTTGCCCTTCCACTTCTCGGGCCGTTGGGGCGGCGTGGACCTGCTGCCCTACTACCCCGATGGCGCGGCACCCGTGGTGCGTGGCGAGGCGGTGAACACCGCCACCACCTACGGCTACGACAGCGTGACGATGATGCAAGAGACCAAGACGACGGTCTGCCAGATCGAGAAGGCCACGGCTTAAGCCGGCAGGAGACACAGACATGGCAAGAATGAAGTTCATCTGCGACGCCGAGCGTTGCATCGAGTGCAACGGCTGCGTCACCGCCTGCAAGGCCGAACACGATGTGCCCTGGGGCGTGAACCGCCGCCGGGTCGTCACGCTCAACGACGGCGTGCCGGGTGAAAAGAGCATCAGCGTGGCCTGCATGCATTGCAGCGACGCACCCTGCATGGCGGTGTGCCCGGTGGACTGCTTCTACCGCACCGCCGAGGGTGTGGTGCTGCACGACAAGGACACCTGCATGCAGCTACGCCTGCCCCTTCGGCGCGCCGCAGTTCCCGAGCAACGGCACCTTCGGCCTGCGCGGCAAGATGGACAAGTGCACCTTCTGCGCCGGTGGTCCCGAAGACAACGGCACGCTGAGCGAAAACGAGAAGTACGGTCGCAACCGCCTGGCCGAAGGCAAGCTGCCGGCCTGCGCCGAGATGTGCAGCACCAAGGCCCTGCTGGGCGGTGACGGCGACGTGGTCGCCGACATCTTCCGCACCCGCGTGCTGACACGTGGCAAGGGCAGCGAGGTCTGGGGCTGGGGCACGGCCTACGGCAAACCGGTGGGTGGTGCCGCACCCACGGAAGGCAAGAAGTCATGACCCGTGCACTGCTGATCGGGCCCTTGCTGGCTGGTGTGTTCCTGCTGTCGGCCTGCATGGAAAAGCCCCAGGTCGCCAACGCACGCAAGGCCGATGTCTCGCCTTCTGCCGGTGCGGCACCGGCCTTCACCGCGCCAGGCTGGAAGCAGGGTGACGCGGCCAGCTGGGAACAGCAGATCAAGAGCCGGGCCCAGGGCCAGAACGAGTACCAGCGCGCCAGCGCCCCTTGAAGCCCTGCCACCGTTGCCCCCAGGAGATGCCATGAACGGCTGCTTCCAGTCCCTCGTGCTTGCGGCAGTGTTGGCGCTGAGTGCACCTTTTGCCGCGCAGGCGCAGACAGCGGCGCCTGCCGCCACCGAGCCGGCCGCCGCACAGACGGCACCGGCCGGTCCGCCGCCGGGTTTTGTCGCGCCGGCCGAACCGCTGCCCGACGAAAGCAACGCCGCGCGCGCCAAGACGCAGCCCGGCAACAACGCGCCGATGTGGCGCGCCGTTCGCGAGTCCGGCACACAGCCGGGCAGCACGTCGATGAAGGGTTCGGAGCTGGGTGTGCTGGTGCAGCCTTTTGTGCAATACCCCGGCTCGCAGTACACCACCGCTGGCGAAGCCTGGCGCCAGGTGCGCAACAACTGGATCATTCCCTACGGTGGCGCGCTGCTGCTCATCGTGATCGGCGCGATCGCGATCTTCTACCTGGGCAAAGGGCCGCTCGGCGGCCACGAAACCGACACCGGCCGCCAGATCCAGCGCTTCACGCCTTTCGAACGTTCGGCGCACTGGGCCAACGCCATCGCCTTTGTGCTGCTGGCGGTGTCGGGTGTGATCATGGCCTTCGGCAAGTTTTTCCTGCTGCCGGTGTTGGGCGCCACCTTGTTCGGGTGGCTCAGCTTTGCGCTGAAGAACGTGCACAACTTCCTGGGCCCGGTGTTTGCCGTGTCGCTGGTGGTGGTGTTCATCACCTTCGTGCGCGACAACCTGCCGGCCAAGGGCGACTGGAACTGGCTGCGCCGTGGCGGTGGCCTGATGGGTGAACACGAGGTGCCTTCGCACCGCTTCAATGCCGGCGAGAAGGTGGTCTTCTGGGCCGGCGTGTTCCTGATGGGCCTGCTGGTCGTGGCATCGGGCCTGGTGCTGGACAAGCTGGTGCCGGGCTGGGGTGAAACACGTGGACAGATGCAAGTGGCGCACATGGTGCACGCCATTGCTGCGGTGCTGATGATGGCCCTGTTCATCGGCCACATCTACATCGGCACCATCGGCATGAAGGGCGCGTACAAATCCATGCGCACCGGCTACGTCGACGAAGCCTGGGCCAAGGAACACCACGAGTGGTGGTATGACGACGTGAAGGCCGGCAAGATTCCCGCAGACCGTTCGGCACCGCCCGCTGCGACTGTTGCTCCACTCGGCACAGCCGCGCCGCGGGCATGAACCTGGAACGCAAGACCATGAAACAACTGTCCGTCATTTCCTTCGCCGCGCTGTTGGGTTTGGCCATGGCGTCGGCTTCGGCCAAGTTGCCCGTGCCCGTGCTCGACGACGCTGGCAAAGCCAAGGCCGCTGAAGCCGCGGCCAAGACCGCACATGGCGGCAAAGTGGCCAACTTCCAGCTTTGCAAGAGCATGGACCGCACCGCGGCGGCCTACTTCGCGAAGGCCAAGACGGACGGCAAGACGGTCAAACCCGCCGACGCCGCCCCGGCTTGTGTCGACCCCGGCCCGTTTGTGTACACCGCTGCGCCGGCCGCTGCCCCGGCTGCTGCAGGGGCCGCTCCCGTGACCAAGAAGTAGGCTGACGGGAAAACGCGCACACTCGCGCCATGTCTGCCAACACCGAAGTCACTGCACGGCACGAGGCACCCGCTGCTTTGGGTACCGTGCCAGGTGCGCCGCGCCTGACACAGGCGCAATGCGAGTTGCTGCGCGAAATCCAGATCCTGGATGAATACGGCGAACGTCGCAGCATCCACATCCCGGCCGAGCGACCGCTGACCGTTTTCGTGGACAAGCGCGAGCTGGTCACGCTGATGACCCTGGGTCAGAGCCCCGAACTGCTGGTGCTGGGTTACCTGCGCAATCAGCGCCTGATCGACGCGGTGACCGATGTCGAATCGATCACCGTCGACTGGGACGTCAGCGCGGCTGCCGTGCGCACCTACCACGGCGTGCACGACATGGCCGCCAAGACGGCCCACCGCGTGGTCACCACCGGCTGTGGCCAGGGCACAGTGTTCGGCGACGCGATGACGCAACTGCACACGGTGACCTTGCCCGACGCCAGCAGCGCGCGCATCCGCCAGAGCACCTTGCACCGCATGCTGGAAACCATGCGCCAGCAGGACAGCATTCACCGCAAGGCCGGTTCCGTTCACGGCTGCGCCCTGTTCCAGGGTGCACGGATGCTGATGTTCGTCGAGGACGTGGGTCGCCACAACGCCATCGACACCATCGCAGGCTGGATGGCCATGCATGGCGTCGAGGGCAGCGACAAGGCCTTCTACACCACCGGTCGCTTGACCAGCGAAATGGTGATGAAGGCGGCGCAGATGGGCGTGCCCATCGTCGTGTCGCGCAACGGCGTGACGGCCATGGGGCACGAACTGGCCTCGCGCCTGGGCATGGCGCTGTTCGGCCGTGCGGCCAATCGGCACTTCCTGTGCTACAGCGGCGTCGAGCGCTTCGACAGCGAACCCGAGCCGCAGCGGGCTGCGGTGCGCGTCGTCAGCGGCTGATCGCAACGCCGCGCGGTGCCCAGGCGCAGTGCCGGGTGCCGTTCGCGCAGCTTATGCAAGCTTGCGCATATGGCTTGCGCACCTGGGGCTGTTCACAATCGCGCCCGACCTGCGCGCCGGCGCCCTTGCCAGCGCGTCTGCTGCGTCCTCGATCACGCCCCTGACCCTGTTCCCGACGTTTGGACGCCATCTCCCAAAGCCTGCTGCTGGCCGGCCAGCTCATCGCGGAAGCCGACACACGTCTGCTGGCCATCGTGACGCTGTCGCTGCGTGTCAGCCTGACGGCCTGTGCCGTTGGCGCCGTGATGGGGCTGCTGCTCGGCAGCTGGCTCGCGGTGGCGCGGTTTCCGGGGCACCAGCTGGCCGTCTGGGCCGTCAACACGCTGCTGGCGCTGCCGTCGGTGGTGGTGGGCCTGATCGTCTATCTTTTGCTCAGCCGATCGGGCCCGCTGGGGTCCCTGGGCATCCTGTTCACGCCCACCGCGATGGTGGTGGCGCAGAGCATCCTGGTCGTGCCGCTGATCGCCGCCCTGACACGGCGCCTGGTGCTGGACGGGCTTGACGAAGGTGGCGAGCAGTTGCGTTCGATGGGCGCAGGCCCCTTTCTGAGCGCGCTGCTGATGCTGGTGCACCTGCGCTTCGGTGTCCTGGTGGTGCTGCTCACCGCCTTCGGCCGCGCGGTGGCCGAGGTGGGCGCGGTGATGATCGTCGGCGGCAACATCGACGGCTTCACGCGGGTCATGACCACCGCCATCGCGCTGGAAACCAGCAAGGGCGACCTGCCGCTGGCGCTGGCGCTGGGCCTGGTGCTTCTGGCCGTGGTGGGCCTCGTGAACGCCGCGGTGGCGCTGCTGCCGGGTCGCAGCGCCTGGATGCGCAACGGCGGGCTGGCCTGATGTCCGCAAACCGGCCCGTGGTGAGTGTGCAGGCAGCGGACGTGCACTACGGCCCGGTGCACGCGCTGCGAGCGGTGTCGCTGACGCTGCACCAGGGCGATCGCCTGGCCCTGGTCGGCGCCAACGGCAGTGGCAAGTCCACTTTGCTGCGCTTGATGCACGGCTTGCTGCCCTCGGCGGCTCGTCAGGTGCACCCGCTGGCGGGGCGGCCGCCGGTGGTGGCCATGTTGTTCCAACGGCCCTTCATGCTGGACCTGTCGGTGCGGCGCAACGTGTTGCTCAGCCTGTGGCTGCGGCATGTGCCCAAGGCCCAGCGCGAACCGCGGTGCCAGGCTGCACTGCAGCGTGTGGGGCTGCAGGCGCTGGCCGATCGGCCCGCACGCACCTTGTCCGGTGGCCAACAGCAGCGCCTGGCGCTGGCGCGTGCCTGGGCGCTGACACCCGACCTGCTGCTGCTGGACGAACCCACCGCCAGCCTGGACCCCAGTGCCAAGCGCGAGGTCGAAACCCTGATCGAAGAGCTGGCCGGCGAAGGCGTCACGCTGGTCTTCAGCACCCACAACCTGGGTCAGGCCAAACGCCTGGCCACGCGGGTGGTCTACCTCGAAGCCGGCCGCCTGGTGGTGGACCTGCCGACTGCGCTGTTTTTCAACAGCGAACTGCCCGCCGAAGCGGCGCAGTTCCTGAAGGGCGAACTGCCCTGGGCCTGAACGCCACCGGCCCTGGGCATTAACCCTGAGGCTGGCCCTGCCGCAGGCCCGGCAGAATGCGCTTTGTATACACAGACAGCCGAGTGTGGCACTGCTTGCCTGCTCGATCAGCTATGGCGAGCGGCGGCCGCAGGGTCGGGCGCCGGTCCGCGATGTATACAGACAGCCATAAGCTGCATGCAGGCATGAACACCACCGACACCGACGACACCGACACCACTCCGCAGACCGTGCGCGCCCAGTTGCGGCTGCGCGAGCTGGTGGTGGGTGGCGAAATCGCCGCCGGCGAACGCATCACCGAGCTTGCGCTGGTCGACAGACTGGGCATGTCTCGCACGCCCATCCGTGCCGCGCTGGTGCGGCTGCAGGACGAAGGCCTGCTGCAGGCGCTGCCTGGCGGCGGGTTTGTCGTGCGGGCCTTCAGCGAAGCCGACATCCACGACGCCATCGAACTGCGGGGCACGCTCGAGGGCCTGGCGGTGCGTCTGGCGGCAGAGCGGGGTGTGGCCGAGCCTTTGCTGCGTGACGCCCGCGCCACCGCGCAGCAGATCGACGAACTGCTGGCACCGTCGCAGCTGAGCGCGGCCGCGTTTTCCCGCTACGTGGCGCTCAATGGCGAACTGCACCGCCAACTGGCCGCGATGGCCGGCAGCACCCTCGTCGAGCGCCAGATCGACCGCGCCGCGCTCTTGCCCTTTGCTTCGCCCAACAGCTTTGTCATCGTCAACACCACCGGCCCGCGGGCGCGTGACCGCCTGGTGGTGGCCCACGAACAGCACCACGCGGTCCTGAACGCCATCGCCGGCCGCGAAGGCGCGCGGGCCGAAGCCTTGATGCGCGAACACGCGCGCAATGCGCAGAACAACCTGGCCGACGCGCTGCAGAACCAGCGCTCGCTCAAACGTGTGCCCGGTGCCGGCCTGATCCAGGGCCTGCTGCGGCGCTGACCTTCCACCTGAAACCCACCTCAAGGAGACAACATGACCGCCCGCACGACACCCCCTTTCCGCGCCGACCATGTCGGCAGCTTCCTGCGACCCAAGTTCCTGCTGGACGCACGTGAGCAGTTCTTTGTCAAGAAAGAGATCACCGCCGAACAACTGCGGGCGGTGGAAGACAAGGCGATCAGCGAGATCGTCAAGTTCCAGCAGGACGTGGGCCTGCAGAGCATCACCGACGGTGAATTTCGCCGCACCTATTTCCACATCGACTTCCTGGACCAATTGGGCGGCGTGAAGACCGATATCCCGGTCACCATCATGAAACCGGACGGCACCGAAGAGTTGGCGCCGCCGGCGATGCGCGTGACGGACAAGGTCAAACACGTGAAGGACATCCAGCGCGCCGACTTTGAGTTCCTGAAGCGTGCCGTGGCGCCGGGCATGACCCCCAAGGTGACCATCCCCAGCCCCACCATGCTGCACTTCCGCGGCGGCCGTGCCGGCATCAGCAAGGTGGCCTACCCCGAGCTCGACCCCGAGTTCTACGACGACGTGGCCAAGGCCTATGGCGAAGAGCTGATGTCGCTGTACAACGCGGGCTGCCGCTACGTGCAGATGGACGACACCAACATGGCCTACCTGTGCGACGAGAAGATGCGCGAAGCCGCGCGCCAGCGCGGCGACGACCCCAACGAGCTGCCGCACCGCTACGCCACCTTCATCAACAAGGTGGTGGCGCACAAGCCGCCCGGCATGACGTTGGCCATGCACCTGTGCCGCGGCAACTTCAAGAGCACACACGCGGCGGCCGGCAACTACGAACCGGTGGCCGAGGCTTTGTTGTCCGAGATGAAGCTGGACGCCTTTTTCATGGAGTACGACGACGAGCGCAGCGGTGACTTCCGCCCGCTGCGTTACCTGACCAAGGGCAAGGTCGTCGTGCTGGGCCTGGTGACGACCAAGTTCGACCAGATGGAAACCAAGGACGCGCTGAAACGCCGCATCGACGAAGCCGCCAAGTACGCGCCGCTGGACCAGCTGGCACTCAGCCCGCAGTGCGGATTTTCCAGCACCGTGCACGGCAACAACATCGCGGTGGAAGCGCAGCGCAACAAGCTGCGCCTGGTGGTGGAAACTGCGGCAGAGGTCTGGGGGTGACTGCCTGAGCCGGCAAGCCCGGCCGCGCTCAGCGTGTCGCCGGGTGCGCCAGGTCGCGGATGAAGGTGGGGCCGGCGTGGGCTTCGATGCGGGCCATCAGGTCCTTGAACAGACCCAGCGGCGCCAGCAGTTCCAGCACCACGAACATCGGGCCCACCAGCAGGCCGACCAGGTCGTCTGCAAAGGCCGGCTTCTTGCCTTCGTAGTAGTGGCCGATGAACTGGATGATCCAGCCGACCACGAAAAAGCCCAGGCCCCAGGCCAGCCAGGTGAGCAGCGGTGCGCCGCTGACCTGGTGCGCCAGGACCATCAGCAGGCCCACACCCACCGTGGTGGCCAGGCCGATGCCCAGGTGGCCGCGGGTCAGGTACCAGGCTGCCACGGCCGCAAACACCAGCCAGGCCGGCGTGAGCACCCAGCCTGCCAGCACGAAGCTGTAGCCGGCCAGCAGCACGCCGACGCCGAACACGATCATCGGCACGCCGACGAAGTGGGTGACGATGTTGCGCCGGTCGCGGTGGTACTCGGCGTACTGGTTCAGCAATTCGGTCGCGCTGCGAAAGGGGCTGGCCATGGTGTGTGTCTCCTAGCGCGGCCATCCTAGCGCAGACTTCTAGAATGAGGGTCTTCAACAGGGCAGCACATGAGCATCAAGAGCGACAAGTGGATCCGCCGCATGGCGCAGCAGCACGGCATGATCGAGCCCTTCGAGCCCGGCCAGGTGCGCACCAATGCCCAGGGCGACCGCATCGTCAGCTACGGCACCAGCAGCTACGGCTACGACATCCGCTGCGCGCCCGAGTTCAAGGTCTTCACCAACATCCACAGCACCGTGGTGGACCCGAAGAACT